>Elaine_p2__coassemble_2140_pt1 | contig 8792 bp, 7 predicted proteins | sample Elaine_p2__metabat2_low_PE_007 | metagenome-assembled genome bin Elaine_p2 | reverse complement strand
ACCCGCGGTCTCGACCTTGGCAAGGTCGCGCGTTACCAACTACGCCACTATCGCATAAGAGCGGGTGATGGGAATCGAACCCACGTATCCAGCTTGGAAGGCTGGTGTTCTACCATTGAACTACACCCGCGTGTACCGCTGTGTTGTTGTGTTGTTCGCTACAACGATACTGAGTATATATCACTTTTATATATTTGTCAACACCTTTTTGAAAAAAAGTTTTATTTTTTTTAAATTAATTTTCCCAGTCCCATACAGCCGCCTGTGACACCGTATTTTTTGGCTGTTTGATCACAAGTTCCGGACTCTTGGCGCTGACCTTTGTATTGGCCGGAATGGAAGAAGTGATAAACGTATTTCCTCCAATAATCGTATTTTCTCCGATCACAGTCTCTCCTCCCAAAACTGTGGAATTGGAATAGATAGTCACATTGTCTCGGATGGTAGGATGACGTTTCACATCTGCAAGCTGCTGGCCCTGTCTCGTGGAAAGAGCACCCAAGGTCACACCCTGATACAATTTCACATTATTGCCGATTTCCGTGGTCTCACCAATCACTACCCCAGTACCATGGTCTATAAAGAAATAATCTCCTATCTCTGCTCCCGGGTTAATATCAATCCCGGTCCTGCCATGAGCATACTCGGTCATAATACGCGGGATATACGGCACCTTATCCAGATACAGTATATGAGCCAGACGATATACATAAATGGCAAACAGACCCGGATAAGAAGAAATAATCTCTTCTTTGCTTTTTGCCGCAGGGTCGCCGTCAAAGCCAGCCTGTACATCCTTCAGAAGTCGTCTCTGTACCTCCGGAAGCTTTCTAAAGAAACTGCTGCAGATTTCCTCTGCCCTTTTTTCAGCTTTTTCCCTCTGAAGCTGCTGATCTGCATAAAGAAATGCAATCTCTACCTGATATTTTAACCTGTCATAATAGTCATTCAAAAGATATGCCGTAAACTGCTCAGGAAAAATTCTTGCCGCTGTATCCTCTCCGAAATATCCCGGGAAGATGACCGCCCGAAGATCTCTCACCAGATCTATGATCACTGCTCTGTTTGGAAGACTTCTTCCATTTTTCGGCATAAACAGTTCTTCTCTGTCATAATTCTCTGTCAGATCCCCGGCAGCCTTTAAAATAGCCTCTTTTTTTATATCCATAGCTCCTCCTGTAATCTCTTCACGCTCTGGTTTTCTTCTTATCATATTATAGCTTTACTCCTTCGTCAAGAAACATATACCAAAAAAAATTTGACTTTCCTTCTTTCAGCCGATATAATGATAACTGGTCATAAAAATGATCCTGGAGATGTACCCAAGTGGCTGAAGGGTCCGCACTCGAAATGCGGTAGGCCGGGCAACCGGTGCGAGGGTTCAAATCCCTCCATCTCCGCTTGACAAATGATATTTATTCATGTATAATGTTATTTGTTCGGTACAAATAAAGGGGATTGGTCAAATGGTATGATAGGGGTCTCCAAAACCTTTGGTGGGAGTTCGATTCTCTCATCCCCTGCTAAAAAAATCCGGAATCACTGAATCAGTGGTTTCGGATTTTTTTGTTCTGGTTCAGTACAAATCTCGGAGGGCTCACATGGAACATATCCTGAAATTAATAGTAGAAAAACAACATCTTCCGGCAACTGCAGGTAAAATCCTTCAAGTTCAGGCCGGACTTACAAAAAAACAAATCTCCCGTGCAAAATTCCGCCCCGAAGGTATCCTCTGTAATGGCGTCCAATGCCGCGTATCTAAATCCGTATCCGCCGGAGATATCCTTTCTGTATGCCTTGAGGCGCCTTCCCAGGGTTCTTCTCACCTGAAACTTCCTTCCACAGAGCTTTCTCCTGTTCGTATTTTGTACGAGGATCAGGATCTTCTCGCTGTTAACAAGCCTTCCGGCATTGTCACCCATCCTTCAGGCAGGCACTACAGGGACACCCTTTCCAATCAGGTCTACTGGTATCTGCGTCAGAAGGGGGAGGCTGTCACCGTCCGCTCTATGGGACGACTGGATCGTGAGACCTCGGGTATCGTTATTTTTGCCAAAAATAAAACCTGTGCTGCAAGACTTCAGTCACAGCAGAATACAGGAGAATATCATAAGGAGTATCTGGCTGTCCTGTCCGGATCATTTCCGGAAAACAGCCGGCACACAATTTCCTTGCCCATAGGACCGGATCCTGACGATTCCAGAAAAATGAAATGTTTTTCTCAGCAGGATAAGCTGGCTCCGGACAGTCGTCCTGCAGTCACCCACTTTCAGGTGCTGCACAGTACTTCTCAATGGTCCTTGGTCTCTCTTTTTCTGGAAACCGGACGGACACACCAGATACGTATCCATATGAAGACCATTGGTCATCCGCTGATCGGAGATACGCTTTATGGAGAAGCCTTTTCAGATAATGCCCCGTACTTTTGCAGAGCAGCACTTCATGCATGGCATGTCAGCTTTTTTCATCCCTTTAAAAATAAAGAAATTTCTATAGAAGCCCCTCTTCCTGATGATTTTTCATTCCTGAAAAAAATAATGTAAAAGATACCTGTGTCCACTTTGTTAAAAAATTATTTATTAAGTATTTTTTATTGCTTTTGTCCTGTTTTTATGTATAATATATAGAGGAAAGCTATAGTTCCACTTCTTTCACAAGATAACATAAGGTCTGACAGTCAGGCTGTTATCCTATTACTATTTTAAGAAAAGAGGTAAATGTAAGATGGCAAAAATTGATTTAACTAAGTACGGCATTACCGGAACCACAGAAATCGTACACAATCCTTCTTATGAAATGTTATTCGAAGAGGAAACAAAACCGGAGCTTGAAGGCTTTGAAAAAGGTCAGGAAAGTGAACTTGGCGCAGTCAACGTTATGACTGGTATCTATACCGGCCGTTCACCTAAAGACAAATTCATCGTTATGGATGAAAACTCCAAAGATACTGTATGGTGGACTTCCGATGAGTACAAAAACGACAACCATCCAGCTTCCCAGGAAGCATGGAACAGCTGTAAAGAGCTTGCTCTGAAAGAGCTCTCCAACAAGAGACTTTTCGTAGTAGATGCTTTCTGCGGTGCTAACCACGACACACGTATGGCTATCCGTTTCATCGTTGAAGTAGCTTGGCAGGCACATTTCGTAAAGAACATGTTCATTATTCCTACCGAGGAAGAGCTTGAGAACTTTGAGCCGGATTTCGTAGTATACAACGCATCCAAGGCTAAAGTAGAAAACTACAAAGAACTTGGTCTTAACTCTGAGACAGCAGTTCTTTTCAACATCACAAGCCGTGAGCAGGTTATCCTGAACACATGGTACGGCGGAGAAATGAAAAAAGGTATGTTCTCCATGATGAACTACTATCTGCCGCTTAAAGGCATTGCTTCCATGCACTGCTCTGCAAACACAGATATGAACGGTGAAAACACAGCTATCTTCTTCGGACTTTCCGGAACAGGTAAAACAACTCTTTCCACAGACCCGAAACGTCTCCTGATCGGTGATGACGAGCATGGCTGGGATGACAATGGTATCTTTAACTTTGAAGGAGGATGCTACGCAAAAGTTATCAACCTTGACAAAGAATCTGAGCCGGATATCTACAATGCAATCAGACGCAACGCTCTTCTTGAGAACGTTACTCTTGATAAAGATGGAAAGATCGACTTTAATGACAAGAGCGTAACAGAGAACACTCGTGTTTCCTACCCGATCAACCACATCGACAATATCGTTCGCCCGGTTTCCGCAGCTCCTGCAGCTAAGAACGTAATCTTCCTTTCTGCAGATGCTTTTGGCGTACTGCCTCCAGTATCTATCCTGACACCAGAGCAGACTCAGTACTATTTCCTGTCTGGTTTCACAGCTAAACTTGCTGGTACAGAGCGTGGAATCACTGAGCCTACACCAACCTTCTCCGCTTGCTTCGGACAGGCTTTCCTTGAGCTTCATCCGACAAAATACGCTGAGGAGCTTGTTAAGAAAATGGAAGCAAACGGTGCCAAAGCTTATCTTGTAAACACAGGATGGAACGGATCCGGAAAACGTATTTCCATCAAAGATACCCGTGGTATCATCGATGCAATCCTTAACGGAGACATCAACAACGCACCGACTAAGACTATTCCTCACTTCAACTTTGAAGTTCCGACAGAGCTTCCGGGCGTTGATACAAACATTCTTGATCCTCGTGACACTTATGCAGATGCTGCTGAGTGGGAAGTAAAAGCAAAAGATCTTGCTCAGAGATTCATCAAGAACTTCTCCAAATATGAAGGAAACGAAGCTGGTAAAGCACTTGTTGTAGCTGGCCCGCAGGAATAATCTCTATAAAAAATATAAAGCGGATGTGAATTTCACATCCGCTTTCTTATTATTATATTCATAGTTTGCTATTCTGCAGAAATCATCACTTCTCCTGCAATATCCACAGAAAAATATTCTCTTACTTCCCTGATGTCCTCTGTCTGTCCAAGAACCCACATCAGCTTTGTCACAGCCGCCTCCGCTGTCATATCATAAGCCTGAAGAACACCGCTTTCCAACGCCCGACGGCCGGTTTCATAAACCGAAAGATTGCTTCCCTCATATCTGCACTGACTTCCTGCCAATACTACCATTCCCTTTTCTATTACGTTTTTTATGGCACTTATAAAATCATTTTTCAGAAACGGTATACCTCCCAGTCCAAATCCCTCAACATAAACACCTCTGCATCCCTTTTCCTGAAGATATTCCAGTATAGAAGGATCCATTCCGGGGTAGAGTTTCAGAAGAAACACTTTATTGGAATATGCCGTCTGAGGTCGGAATATTCCTCTTTTTACTATAAGATTTTCTTTTTTGATGTGAAGTCCAAGTGAGCTGATCTCTCCGATATAAGGGTAATTAATGCTCTCAAAAGCATCGAAACTCATCGTCCTCACCTTTGAAGCACGACAGCCCAGCATCACCTTGCGATTAAACGCAACAAAAACTCCCGGATATCCACTGGCCGCCATATGGATTCCACATCGACAGTTCTCCATTGCATCTGCTACAGGATCTGCAATAGATAACTGACTGCCTGTCACCACCACAGGAATTGAAATATTCTGAAGCATAAATGCCAGCATAGAAGCCGTATATGCCATTGTATCTGTACCATGGATCACCGTGATTCCATGATATTCTCTGCTTCTTTTTGCAATCAGCTCCGCAAGACTGGCCCAGTCCTCAGGAAAAATATTAGCGCTGTCTACAGAACAAAAATCCTCTGTCTCCAACTCCAGATTTCTGGATACCATTCGGAGCTCTTCCAGCATATCACGACTTTTCATCCCAGGCATAAAGCCCATTTCGCTGTTTACAGAAGAAAGCGTCCCTCCTGTATTTATGATCAGGATTCTTTTTTTCATCACTGTGTTTCCATCCTTTCGCTGTAATCCATTCCATACAGCCATAATAACATATTTCCTGTGTGGTGTCATGTGTGAATGCACACAGTGCCGTCACAGTCTGAATTATTTCCATTTATCTAATAATCCTGTGCGAAAATAACTATTTTTTCAGATTCCCAGATAAAAAGATTTCTGTCTTCAATACACAAAAGATAAGCTCTCATAACGAGAGCTTTTTCTGTATATGTCTTTCAATATCTTTTATTCTTCTTTCATTTTTCGGAACACTGGTATATACATGCACAAGGTAATTGCCATCACTACCATCATGGCTACAATGAGCCCATTTACAAAGCCCACTGGAAGTGCAGGAAACAGAAACAGGACCAACATCCCTACAAACAGCACTGCTGTACACACAGAAAGCCTGCTGCATGAAGATTTCATACAGCAGGCCATTTTTATACAGCTGCAGTTACCACTACACGATTACGTCTTGCCAGAGCTACTGCAATATGACACAGCTCCAGACTGGCACAAATTTTATCTGCCATGGTAATGATCCATGCTTCTTTGTTTTTTGGAATTGGTCCCAGAGGAAACATATGTGACAAAATCGCATTCCATTCCTTTTCACCAATATCAAATGTCCTTACACTGTTTTCTGCTGCGGCTTTTGGATGATAGAATGCCTGTAATTCTCCTGTAGGTGTTTTCTTGCGAAAATCATAAGGACAAAAATCATGTAAAAGTCCAGCTCTTGCAGCTGCCTTTTCATCACATCCGAATTTTCTCGCAATTTTCCACGAAATATAGGAAACATTAATGCTGTGCATTAATCTGGTTGTCCACTGATGATGTTCATAAAGGCTGAGTGAAAGAAATTCCTTGTTGTTCAGAATATCCTCTACCTCCGCCAGATATGCCTGTGAAACTTCATCCGATAACTGAATGTCCATCGGCAATCACTCCCTTCTGTTTTCTCTAATTTCATTATGACAAATCTATCAGAAAATACAAGGGATTTTATTAAATTTTAACTCTTTTTATTTTTATTATCTTTCTGATAAAAGCTTAGTAGCAAGACACACATAAATTTGTTACAATAAAGATAATATGAATATCTGCTGACAATCGTGCAGCTGTATATTCTTGAAATAATTACAACAGAAGAAAATTATGGAGGATTTTATGTCAGATAAGATACATGATATGACAAAGGGATCGCCAGGGAAACTGATCATATTATTTGCTATTCCGCTGATGCTTGGAAATATCTGTCAGCAGCTTTATACTATGGTAGATACGATCATTGTAGGTCAGGTTGCCGGAGTCCAGGCATTAGCTGCTCTTGGCGCTGTAGAATGGATCATGTGGATGGTCCTGGGAGTCGCTACAGGCGCTACTCAGGGATTCTCTATCCTGATATCCCAGCATTATGGAGCAAAAAATTGGAAGGATCTCAAAGAAACTGTTGCAAGAAGCTACATTCTTACAGCTGTGATCGCTGTTTTTTTACTGATAGGCAGTCAGCTTTTTGCCAGATGGATCCTGATATTTCTGAATACACCGGATAATATCATAGATATGTCACTTATATATCTACGCATCATCTTTTGTGGAATCCCTGTAGTCGCCGCCTACAATATTTTTGCATCAGTGCTCCGTGCCCTTGGAAACAGTCGTTCTCCATTGATTGCTATGGTTATTGCCGCAGGGATCAACGTAGTTCTTGATCTATTGTTTGTTGCTGTTTTTCACTGGGGTGTCGCCGGTGCTGCTGTTGCCACGGTAACCGCTCAGGGCTTTTCTGCCCTATACTGTTTCCTGGTAATCCGAAAAATAAAAATCATACAGGTACATTGGTCAGATTTCAAAAGGGTACCAGGACTGGATGGAAAACTGATGAAACTTGGGACTCCTATACTTTTTCAGAATACCATCATTTCCATCGGCGGGCTTGTAGTCCAATATGTAGTTAACGGCTATGGTTTTCTTTTTGTTGCAGGATTTACTGCTACTAACAAACTTTACGGTGTTCTGGAAATGGCTGCTATTTCCTACGGTTATGCCATTGTTACCTATGTTGGTCAAAATCTTGGCGCCGGTGAGATAGAAAGGATAAAAAGAGGAGTCAGAAACAGTACCGGACTTGCATTTCTCACTGCTCTGATGATTTCCTGTATCATGTTCCTTTTTGGAAAAAATATTCTGTCACTGTTTATATCCGGTGACCCCGCTCAGACAGGTCAGGTACTTGCCATTGCCTGGAAATATCTTTTTATTATGGCCTGCTGGCTTCCTATCCTGTATTTTCTGTATGTATACAGATCTGCACTGCAGGGACTGGGAAATACGTTTATCCCTATGCTCAGCGGTATCGTTGAATTTATTTTGCGTGTAGGTGTAGCTATCTTTCTTCCTGTGCTGATTGGAACAAATGGTATTTTTTATGCAGAAATCGCTGCCTGGACAGGCGCTGCAGTCCTGCTAGTGATAAGCTATTATAAAAAAATATATTTATAGAAAAATTCCTCATTATTGGAGATGTGTCCGACAATGAGGAATTCTTCATTATAGTACTATTTTTTATACAGATGAAACAATATTTATTATATTTTCACTCCCAGAAGCCGATACATGTCCTGATGAAGATTTTGAGGATTTTTCTCAAAAATATCAATAAAGTCCGGATCTTCTGTGCGTTCACAAAAAGCAGGAAAGATAAATCCAAATTCCGGTTCTCCCGGCTCATAATCTCCGGTAAGAGGACAAAACGTACAAATTAAATATTCATATACTTCTTCAGAATCCCAAAGATCTGATTTATCCGTGCCTTTTATCGGAATGTCATAAGTGCTGTGAAAGAAAAAAATACTATAGCTGTTCAAGGTATGATATTTTTCAGCTGCTAATTCATAAAAGGTATCCAAAAGGGCATCATTTTTTAATGCACAGGCTTTTAGTCCCAAAAGAAGCTGCCGTATCGAGACTGACTGTTCTTCTGCAAATGAATATCTTTTTAGTTTTTTGTTTGTCTCTGCAAAAGGAATCGCTTTTGCAATTGCCAGATTCCTGTTTTTTTCCAATACTGATAATTTCAAAAAATTTATATTAAATGTACCATCCACAAATCCCTGATGGTCCATATAACAGCCGGCAATACGTGTCATTGCTGTACGGGATGGAGTCATGCGGCGCGTAATCTCCAACATATGATCACGATTTATTTTCAGCATAATGATTTTCCTTTCTGAAATTTATTTTATATACAAAAAAAACAGCTCTTCAGCTGTTTTCTTTATTGCACTTTCAAAACTACATACATGTTGACATTTGGAATCGTGTGACCAAGCTTTTTGGTCAAGCCCTCGACCTATTAGTAGCAGTCAGCTCCATACGTTACCG
>Elaine_p2__coassemble_1951_pt1 | contig 9539 bp, 9 predicted proteins | sample Elaine_p2__metabat2_low_PE_007 | metagenome-assembled genome bin Elaine_p2 | reverse complement strand
CAAGAACCGCACTCGGTGTCATCTTACCAGTCATTCCACCACCGCCATTGCTTTTCTTATCGCCCTCAAAGGCACCTGCACCTACACCAAAAGCTACATCCACAAGCGGAAGGATAATGGTATCTCCCACATGTATCGCCTCTCCAACTACAGTTTTAGCAGAAATAAAGCTGTCCAGCCCTTTAAAGAGAGAGTTCACCGTATCCTTAAAATTATTTTCGTTTGCCATATTCAGACCTCCTTATGTTTCCATCTTCTAATGATGTATTTAATATCCTGGTTAAAATATAACTTCAGAAGTATAACAATCGGAACAATACAATAAACGCGTCCCTTTACTGTCACATTTCCTTCCAGAAGATTTCTGTTCTCAAATACAGGGACGATCTCAATCCTGTTCTGATGCAGCGGTATAGTCATCCCTAATACTGCAAGCACTGTTCCTGTCACAGAAGGATCCTCGCTTCCAAAATCTATATGTCCGCTGATCTTCTCGGGAAATACATGTCTCAGCAGCCTGCACACTTTTTCTCTTGCATATGTGATCCCTGCTTTTGTTCTGGGATGCTGAAAAAAAGCTTTCCACCAATCTATTTTATCACAGATTCCCTTGATTGTTAATGAAATTCTGTGAAAGATATTCGGGATACTTTTGCATCTTTCCCATATGTCTTTTAGTGTCTCCCATATTTTTACTATTTTATTCTGTTTTTTTTCAAAATTCTGTTTCTCTGCAGTACCCTCGAATCTTTTTTCCTCATCCTTCATAAACGGAGCAGAATGCAAAGCTTCTTCTGGTTTCTCAAAAGGCTGCTCTGATTTATCCTGTTCTTCAGGTTCCTGTATTCTGATTTCGCTTTTTTCTGCTTTTTTGGGAGAAGCAGTCTTTTTATTCCGGTATTTCTTCAAAATGGCAAGAACAGGTACACCAAAAACCTTCAGTTCCTGGTGGCCGGCCCCGTCTTTATACCTCATCGAAAAAGAAACTCCCCTGAAAAGCCAGCTTACTTTTATTGCAGCCTCTGTCTCCCGAAATGGAACTCCCTCCTTTACCGCTCTGCCTTCATACCTAACTGGACAGAACAGAATCAGAAACAACAGAAGCAGCACCACCCCCAGAAAAATTCCCAGAAGGATCAATATCCACTTGATCAGCATCCATAAAATATGTAACATGCCTTCACCTGTTTTTTATATATTTTTCCACCTGCACGTCCCCTGTTTTTTCATAAACGGTCTGTACAATAGAACGAACAAGCTCCATAGCCTCATCTATGCCTTTCGCCACCCCAACAATCTCCGGGCACATACGGGCAGCTGTTTTTTGAAACAAAGTAACTGCCGGAACAATCTCCAAAATATTGTGAGGATTTACAGAAAGGGTCAGAAGATAAATTCCCGGAACTAATTTCCCCTGATCCAGCTTCTGCCGGATATCTTCCACATTCCGGACAGTTTCCCCGATATAATAATCGTCCATCCATTTCAGCATTAACAGGATTCCCCTTTCTATGTAAATCTAAACAGGGCTGCGTCAAAACACAACCCTGTTACTTCTTGCCCCAGAGTCCCTGACTCCGTAATTCCAGATATTCCTGATAGGCCTTTTCCACAATCTGTTTTTCATTAGAAAATCGAAGAAGGTGGTAGATCTCATGAAACTTATAATATCCGGAATCTACAAAAAACTCTTCTCTCTGGGGTTTGCTATGATAATTATCTGCCGTCATCAGGTACCAATGTACTTCTTTTGTGACCATATCCTCTGGAACGGTAAAATTATAATGGCTTTTGCCAATATATTTCACAACAGAGGCTTTGACATCTGCTTCTTCTCTGACCTCCCGCAGTGCCGTCTGAATATGGGTTTCTCCCGGCTCAACAGTCCCTTTTGGCAATACCCAGCCTTCATATCTGTTTTTGTAAGACTTATATAAAGCCAGTATCTTACCACGATAAATTACCACACCGCCACAGCTTGTTGCTTCTATCATCTGCAATTTCCTCCTGTATTGCGTGTGAATTATATATAACTGGATATAGTATAACTCTTTTTCAGTAAACTGGCAAGAATTTGTTCTGCCATACAGAATATATCAATAATAATATGCGTTAAAGATCTGTGAAGCGATTGGTACAGCAGCCTCACTTCCTGTTCCGCCTCCCTCTACAATCACTGCCACCGCAAGATCCGGATTGTCCACATTAGAGTATCCCACAAACCAGGAATGACTGGAACCATACTCGTCATATTCTGCAGATCCTGTTTTTCCTGCAGCCGTGTATCCCTGTCCCGAAAGAGAAGACGCCGTACCGTACTCTACAACATCTTTCATTAATTCTCCCAGCATGGTTGCCTCATTTTTTGTCATAATACGTTTATAAGCCTCTGGCTGTGTGGTACTTACATGCTCCCCTGTATTATTTACTACCTGGTCGATCAGATAAGGTTTCATCACAACTCCATTGTTTGCAATGGCACAGGTAATAAGCGCCATATGAGCCGGAGAGACCAGCGTATTTCCCTGACCGATAGCAGTCTGCATGGTAAGAGGTATCCCTGATTTTCCATTCAGACTGAATATGCTTTTTTTATACGAAGCAAAAGGAAGCTTTTTATTAAAAAGCAGGTCTTCACTTGTCTCCCGCAAAGAAGCGCCTCCAAGAGATGTTCCCATTTCTGCAAAAGCACAGTTGCAGGAAGATGCAAAGGCAGAATAAAAATCCTCCTGTCCATGAACATTCCCGTTATAGCATCGAATGGTGTGATCCTCTTTTGTAATACTTCCCTCGCAGAGATAAGAAAATCCATTAAAACTCTTATTTTTTCTGAAATAGTCAAGAGCCGTAACTATCTTAAAAGTAGATCCCGGAGGATACTGTCCCTGGGTAGCCCGGTTCAGAAGACTGGAGTTGGTTTCATCACTGACAAGCCAGTCCCAGTTTTCTGCAATACTATTGGGATCAAAGTCAGGTTTGCTGACCATGGCAAGGATTTTGCCGGTAGACGGTTCTATGGCCACTACTGCCCCTCTCCGGTCTCCAAGCGCATAATATGCAGTTGTCTGCAATTCTGCACTTAAAGTAGAGATTACCGTATCACCCATATTTTTCCTTCCCAGAAACTCATTTTTCATCTGATTCAGGAAAAATTCATGAGAACTCAAAAGCTGAAAATTCGCTTCTGATTCCAGACCGCTTTTTCCATTAGAATCATACCCAACCACATGAGCAAATACATTTGCATAAGGATAAATACGATCCTCGGTACCATCCTCATACACATCTGTCTTTGCCAGTATCTCTCCATCCGAAGAAACTATCTGCCCCCTTATTACACGGTCAGAAAAAGTGTCCTGTCTTGTATTGTAAGGACTGTTTATAAAATCTTCGCTTTTTACCACATTGAAATAAACAAGATAGCCTATCATAGCTGCAAAAACCGCCACAAAGAACCATGAAACATACGTATATTCCTTGTTTCTTGCCCGCCTGCGTTTAGATCTCTCTTGCTCTTCGCGCTTCCTCTCTCGCTCGTATTCTCTGCGCTGCTTCTTTTCTACGTCTCTCAAATTCCTCGTCCTCATCTTCTCTTAATATATACAGTCCCTGGATAATGGCAAGCATCAGTATTGTACTCATAACAGAACTTCCTCCATAGCTTACCAGCGGCAGGGTAACACCTGTCATAGGAATAAATTTTGTTGCTCCTCCAATAGTCAGGATGACCTGAAAGGCATATTCTGTTCCTAATCCAAGTGCAATAAGCTTATAAAAAGGATTTTTGATCCGGATAGCGATATTGACGATCATCAGGAAAAAGCTCATGCATACCAAGATCAGACAAATGGCAAAAATTCCTCCCAGCTCCTCACAGATAGCACTGAAGATAAAATCATTTTTGACAACAGGAATAGAACCTGGCGATCCCTGGCAAAGTCCCATTCCAAACCATCCTCCGGTACCAATTGCAAATAAAGACTGGACAATCTGATAACCCTCATTCTGATAAACAGCCATAGGATTTTTCCAGGCACTTACCCTCTGGCGTACATGACCAAACAGAAAATAAGCGATCACTGCTCCTGTACTTCCTCCTGCAAGTCCCAGACCCAGATAAGCAGCTTTTTTAGTAGACACATAGATCATTACCAGGTAAGCGGCAAAAAAGATCACTGCGCTGCCCAAATCTCTGGATAATACCAGTATCACCACATGAAGCCCGGCAATGACCGTTGCTTTCACAACTGTTGGAAAACTGGTATCACGTGACAGAATTGCTGCCATAAAGAACACAAATGTGATCTTTATCACTTCCGAAGGCTGGACTCCCATAAGAGAGAGCTTTGCGCCATAGCTTGTCCGCGCCAAAAGGAATACTGCCGCCAGAAGAATGATGCCTACGCCTGCGTACAGCCAGGCCAGCCTTCTAAGAAACCGCATCTTACGTATCATAACCGGTATGATCAGTGCAATTCCGCTGGCAGCTGCCGCAATCACCAGCTGCTTTGTTGCTGTAGTAATATCCAGTCTGCACAGCATAATAAAACCAACGCTGAGCAGCATACACATATTATTCAGAAGCAGCAGAGATGCCTTTTTATAAAAAATACGGTACAATATCTGAACTGCTGCAAAAAACACCAGCATTTCAATATAAAAGATGATCACATTAAAATCAAAGGTTTTTAGATAAATCACCAAAAACGCAGTAAAATCCATAAAGAAAATCAGGCTCAGCTGCTGACGCAGCAGACTGTTTTTTTCTTCCTCATCCTGCTGACGTACTGTGTAAAAGCAGTGAAAGGTATAAATGATCATCAGTGTTAATATCAGATACTTTGATAATTCAACAATAACATTAATCATATGCCCTTATTCGGCTCCTCTTTTAAAATGTCCCTTTGTAAACTCTCTGGATGGAGCAGACTGTCCCCGGAGATATACTCCTGCAAATTCTTTCAGGATCTGCTCTGTTTCTTCTCCGGATTCCAGGGTAAAAGCAAGGCGCAGAGATTCTGCTCCCAATTTTTTTACTTTACTGCTTTCTCTTAAAAGTCCATAAGGGATGCTGTTGTAGATTATATTATAACAGTAATCTCTTCCTTTTGTAGTTCCGGTTTTCCATGGATGGCAGATACAGGAACTGGTAAACGTCTTATCATAACGGTCTCTGAGTATCATAGCCTTCTCCTGACCGTCACATCGTCCTGCATTTTTCCGGACGCACTGAGCCGAGATCATAAGAGGAAGATATCCGTAAATGATACATTCACTGTCCCGGCTGTCTCTGTGAAAAAGCTCTTTCTCATTCAGTTCCATCGGCATTGTATTCCGAAGGATTCCTTCTTCTCTCCAGAATGCACAGGCTTCATCATTCCAGGTATATAAGGACGCGTCTGCTACACAGTATTTCTGAAATCCTGCTTTACGGAGCATTCCATATCCCTCCAGATCATGTACAAGAAAACCATTCATACCCACAGCTATCCACTGAGATGCCTCTTTCAGATACTCTTCCGGCATAGCTCCTCTTGTGACTCTTGGAAGAGAAAGATAGAGTTCCTTTTCTTTATAACGATCCCGATCCATAAAATCCTTCATAATGTCAAAAGGAAGATACAGACCTGTAAGATCCGGAGAATTCCATGCAGCTTCTGCCTGTTCTTTTGTTTCACAGGAAGCATACAGCAGAGGTTTTTCCAAAGCAGATTTCTGTTTTAAAGCTTTCCGTTCTTCCAACGCCTGGTCACATGCATATACCGGATCTGTTTCTGCTTTTCTTCTGTATTTTTTCAAAATTTCTTCTTCTAACTGGAAAAGCGCTTCTCGTCTTAATTCATTTAATATCTTTACCGGAATAAAAATCTGACCGCTCATCTGAATATTCAGATCCTCCCAGACAAACTCTGTATTTCCAAGCTTTTCCATCTGCTGCCGGATCCTTGCTTCTTCCATGGGATGTTCCTTTGCATACTGCACTTCTCCCATGGAGACAACAGCTTCTGCTGACCCGCAGGAAACCTGGAGAATGGCCGGGCTTTCCGGATAAAGGATCAGATTTCCTCTTATTTTTTTCTTCACCGAAAAAGTCTTTACAGAAGTAACCGATGTTTTTTTATGATTATGAAAGGCTATCATATCCGGTCCATTATGCTGTTTATAATATCCCTGGCAGGATCCGCCTCTGTTAAATGCATCCAAAAGAAATTTTCTGTCTTTTTCATCTACTTTATAGGATGCTCTGTTTTCCTTCAATATATCCAGATACTTCCGATAGATTCCTGTTACTGCAGCCGTATATTCCGGCTGTTTCATCCTTCCTTCGATTTTCAAAGACATTACACCTGCTTCAATGATCTCCGGCAGGATATCAAGGGTACAGATATCCTTAAGGCTTAATGGACAGTTTTCCTTCTCTTTCGAAAAATGTTTTCCCGGCTCTGCAGTCTGATACGGAAGACGGCATGGCTGGGCACAGCGTCCTCTGTTTCCGCTCCGGCCTCCCAGAATGCTGCTCATCAGACACTGCCCGGAAAAGCTGTAGCAAAGTGCACCATGGATAAAAGTTTCTATCTCAATGGGACTCGCCTTATGCATATCGGATATTTCCTTAATACTCAGTTCTCTGGCAGGAACTACCCGGGTAACTCCAAGATTTTCAAGGAATTTCATTCCTTCTGGTCCTGTTACCGTCATTTGTGTGCTTGCATGAACCGGAAGATCCGGAAATGTGTTCCGAATAAAGCGAAGAACCCCCATATCCTGTACAATCACTCCGTCCAGCCCTTCTTCATAAACTTCCTTTAAGGAATCGTAAAGCCGCTCTTTCAGTTCACGGTTCTTTAAAAGTGTATTAGCTGTAAGATATAGCTTTCTTCCATGAATATGAGCTGTCCGGATTGCTCGGACAAGCTCCTCCTGTGTGAAATTTTTAGCATATGCTCTGGCTCCGAAGTCCGGACCACCAAGGTAAACAGCATCTGCCCCAGCTCCAATAGCCGCCTGAAATGCCTCATAAGAGCCTGCCGGCGCCAGCAGTTCTACTTTACTGAAATCTGTCATAATCCCTCTCTTATCTTTGATAACGGAGGACTGCTCCTCCCATATATTTTATGAAACAGACAAAGGGGACTACCGAAGCAATCCCCTTCCAACCTTTACTTTAGTAATGAGTCAACCTCACCTTCCAGCTCCTTAATCTTACCTTCAAGGAGCACCTTCTGCTGCTCAGCTTCCTGCTGTTTCTTCTCCGCCTCCTCAATCTTCAGGCGAAGAGAAATCAGTTCATGCTTCAGCTCGTACATTTCCTGGTCTTTCTGCTGAAGATCCTGTTCAAAGATCTCAGCCTGTTTTTTTGCCTTAAAGTAGTCGTCTGTCACATTCAGACTAAGCAGTGTATGCTTGGTCTCCATAGGCTGCCTGGAATAGCCCGGCATTTCGCTCAGCTCCGCAATTTTATTATTTATATAGGATGCCACCTTCTGAAAATATTCCTCAGATTCGTAGCCACCCAAAGTGATGATCTTTCCTCCGATCACAACCTGTGCCGTATTCTTGACTGCCATACAAAGCCTCCTGTGTATATTAATTTCCTGAATTGTCCATATCTCATTCTATTATACTCGAATTATGTCAAAATGTATAGAATTTTTTACGAAATCTTTTCATAGCCAAGATGACTGTATGCCAGAGCAGATGCCATCCTGCCTCTTGGAGTACGATTCAGGAATCCATTCTGGAGCAGATAAGGCTCATAAACATCTTCAAGAGTGCCTGAGTCCTCTCCTATGGCAGCAGCAAGAGTTTCCAATCCTACCGGACCGCCTTTAAAATTTACGATCAAAGTTTTCAGGATCCGTCGGTCTATCTTATCAAGACCATACTGATCCACCTCCAGAAGATCCAGTGCAAAAACCGCCACCTCATAGGTGATCCTGCCATCATATTTTACCTGGGCAAAATCCCGGACACGTTTCAGAAGGCGATTGGCTAATCGAGGCGTTCCTCTGGATCTCTTTGCAATCTCTGCTGCACCTTTGCAGTCAATCTCTACATCAAGCACCTGGGCAGAGCGCAGAATGATCGTTTCCAGCTCTTTCTGATTATAGAACTCCAAATGATGCATTACACCAAAACGATCCCTGAGAGGAGCCGAAAGCAGTCCTGCCCTTGTGGTAGCCCCAACCAGAGTAAATTTCGGCAGATCCAGACGTATAGAACGTGCAGAAGCCCCCTTTCCGATCATGATATCAATAGCAAAATCCTCCATTGCCGGATAAAGCACCTCTTCTACCTGACGGTTCAGACGATGGATCTCATCTACAAAAAGAATATCTCCCTCCTGCAGATTATTAAGAATTGCCGCCATTTCCCCCGGCTTTTCAATAGCCGGACCGGAAGTCACCTTCATATGTACTCCCATTTCATTGGCAATAATCCCGGAAAGTGTAGTTTTTCCAAGTCCCGGAGGTCCATAAAAAAGTACATGATCCAATGCATCATGTCTTTGTCTGGCAGCTTCTATATAAATTTTTAATGTTTTTTTTGTTTTTTCCTGACCGATATACTCCTCCAGCGTCTGGGGACGCAGATTCCCTTCGAGAGGAAAATCCTCTTCTGTTACATCAGCAGTGATCATTCTTTTTTCCATATTTACCCCTATAGATTTTTCAGCGCTGCTTTCAGGATAGCTTCTACATCATCCGGAGCCACATCTGTTACTTTTCGTACTGCCCGAAGGGCATCCGTACTGGAATATCCCAGTGCAACAAGAGCTTCTACCGCCTCTTTACTTCCATCCAGGATATTTTCTCCTGCTGATACAGTTTCTTCCTGCTGATGGAGCAGTTTTTTCTCAAAAGCATCTTCCAGTTTCAGCTTATCTTTTAGCTCCAAGATTAGTTTCTGGGCAGTTTTTTTTCCAATTCCGGGTGCACGGGAAAGAGTTTTTACATCATCTGAAAGGATAGCAAAACTCAGCTCGTCTGCAGTAAGGCCTGCAAGCACTCCAAGAGCTGCTTTTGGTCCTATTCCGTTGACTCCCAGAAGAAGACGGAACATATGCAGGTCATCTCTGGAAAGGAAACCAAAAAGCTGCATAGCATCCTCTCGAACATGAAAGTATGTATATATTTTAATTTTTCCCTCAGAACGAACTGCTTTTTCAATAGCTGTTCCTGTCATAAAAATCTCGTAGCCGATCCCGGCAGTCTCCACGATCACAGAATTTTCCGTAGAATCCACCACCTGGCCCCTTATAAATGAAATCATAAGATCTTACTCCTGTGATAAATAATCGTCAATTACATCGACTTATGATATCACAGATATAAAAAAAAAGCAAACGTCCATTCGAAAAAATATCCCGGAATAGAATCTTTGTTATGGTTCACTCTACTTTCCACAACGAAAATTCTGCATCCGGGATATCCTCTACAGGATCACGCCTCTGGGGCATACATTCTTACATGCTCCGCAATTGGTGCATTTTTCATAATCAATATGAGCACAGAAATCTGTAACTGTAATCGCACCGT
>Elaine_p2__coassemble_1895_pt1 | contig 9781 bp, 7 predicted proteins | sample Elaine_p2__metabat2_low_PE_007 | metagenome-assembled genome bin Elaine_p2 | reverse complement strand
AGTATTGTCATTTGATTGTCAACGGACATAGAAAGAGCCAAGAAAGCCCATAAAATAGGCATTTCTTGGCTCTAATATATTATTCAAACTCTATCGTAGCCACAGGCTTCGGTGTAATCTCATAGCACACTCTGCTGACACTTGGAACTTCTGCTGTAATTCTTGCGCAGATTCTTTCCAGAATATCGTAATCAATTCTCTCAATAGATGCTGTCATTGCATCAATAGTATTGACTGCACGAATCACTACCATATAGCCCATACTTCTTGCATTATCTCTTACACCTACAGCCTTGAAATCCGGTACTACAGTAAAATACTGCCATACTTTCTTATCCAGTCCTGTTTTGGCAAATTCTTCGCGAAGAATCGCATCAGATTCACGCAGTGCTTCCAGACGGTCACGGGTAATTGCACCGAGGCATCTTACGCCAAGTCCCGGTCCCGGGAACGGCTGACGGTAAACCATCTCTGCCGGCAGTCCAAGCTCTAATCCACATGCGCGAACCTCATCTTTAAACAGCTGTGCAAGCGGCTCTACCAGTTCAAACTGAAGGTCTTCCGGAAGACCACCTACATTGTGATGAGATTTCACGCATTTTGCAGTTTTTGTTCCGCTCTCAATGATATCCGGGTAGATTGTTCCCTGTCCAAGGAAGTCAATTCCCTCCAGCTTTCTTGCCTCTTCTTCAAATACGCGGATAAATTCACCGCCGATGATTTTTCTTTTTTCCTCAGGATCCGCAACGTTCTCAAGCTTTCCAAGGAATCTTTCTGTAGCGTCTACATAAATCAGATTTGCATGAAGCTGATCACGGAACACCTGAACAACGCTCTCAGATTCATTTTTACGCATCAGACCATGATTTACATGCACGCATACAAGCTGCTGGCCGATAGCTTTGATCAGAAGTGCTGCTACAACAGAAGAGTCTACTCCACCAGAAAGGGCAAGCAGTACTTTTCTGTCGCCAACCTGCTTACGGATCAATTCTACCTGATCTTCAATAAAATTTTTCATGTTCCAGTTTGGCTCTGCCTTACATTCATCAAAAACAAATTTTTTAAGGCTTTCCTCATCCGGAAGCTTATCATATTTTTTTTCACACTGAGATTCCGGATAATCTACTGAAATCATAGGGTATCCTAAATCATAAAGTTCCGGTCTGATCACTACAGGCTCTCCATCTACGATCCTGTTTTCTCCACCATTTAAAATAATACCTTTTACATTATCTAGAGCTTTCAGTTCTTCTGCAGTGATATCATGAGGATGAATTTCACTATATACGCCAAGGCTGCGGATATCGCGGGCAATGACTGTATTTTCTGTACTGCCCAGATCAAGAATGACGATCATGTCCTGTTTCATAATATACTTCTCCTTTATTATATTATAATAACTGCTGGTTCTATTATAACGTCTCCCTGAAAAAAAAGCCAGTACATATCAAAATGATATGTACTGGCCTGATGCATTATTTTTTATAAATAAAATTACTGTATTCCGGATTATCTATATTAGAGGAATCAATCCACGCTGGTTCCAGAAGATCTGTTTCTTCGGACTTCTGTACGCCATCTGAATCTGTCATATGAGCAGCTGCCAAAATGGTCTGATATCCCATTTCATATGGATCCTGAGATACAATCCCAAACTCCCTTCCATCTTTTACCGCAGCCTGCTGTTTTGTAGTTGCATCCACTCCAATCATAACAGGGAGCTGTTCATCTGTCTGTTCCAACGAAAGATAAAGATCAGCCACATCTGCATTTGTGCAGTATACACCGTCTGCTTCAGGATGTTTCTTCAATGCTTCCTGCATAGCTGCATTCATATCTTCAACTTCATCTGCATAGATTTCTTCCAGAATATTCATTTCCGGATACTCTGCAATTACATTCTTAAATCCGTCTACACGTTTCTGAGTGCTTTGTGTTTTTCCCTGAGCTGCAAAAATAAGAATATCGCCCTGCTGTTCCAGAGCTTCTGCCATCTTCTCACCGGCAATCTCACCGACTCTGTCATTATCTGTACCATAAAAATCTGCAATAAGCTGGTCATCACTGACATTAGAATCAAATACGATCACTGGAATGTCATTTTCTGCTGCAGTTTCCAACTGTGCCAAACAGGAATTCATATCACTGGCTGATAAACATAATACTGCAGGATTCTCTGAAATTACCGCATCCAGAGTATTAACCTGCTCTTCTACATTTAGCTCATCTGACGGTCCTTCAAATGTCATTTTAATCTGGTCATTAGATTTCAGTCCATATGCCTCATTAATATCTTTAACCGCCGCATCCATTCCCTGATGAACCATGTCCCAAAATTCACCACTAACGCATTTGCTCACTACTGCAATTCTGCTTCCTGGCAAAACCGGAACCGATGTATCAATCTGAACAGCTGTTTCTTCGCTGCTTTGTTCTGTCTCATCTTCTGTCCGCACACTTGCTATAACCAATTCACCAAGACTTCCGCTTTTAACAGCAATTCCCCCTGCCAGGATTACACCTGTCAAAACAACTGCTGCTGCCGCTGCTTTCTTCATTACCCTTCTCCTCTCCTATGACCTGTATGTGCATCCAACCGTTTACTAGATAAGTCACCTTATCACATTTTACATTTCACGTCCATACTTTTCATAGTTTTTTCATGAATTTGGGTAAAGTTTTACATTTTTCTTCAAAATAAAGCTTTTCTCTACATGTATTCAAAGCTTTAAAAAACCTTCAAATGCCGCACCATCAGGTTTCACAGAAAACGCCATCTTTTTGCCGGTTTTAGGGTGGCAAAAACACAGATAAACTGAACAGAGTCCCAATGAAAGTCCTGACTTATCTGTTGGATTGTACTTTCGATCTCCAATCAGAGGCATTCCGGAATGGCACATTTGTACACGGATCTGATGATGTCGTCCGGTATCCAGTTTTATTTTTATCAGATATCGAAATCCCGAGGAAGTTCTCTCATCCGGTATTTTTTCTATAAATTCATACTCTAAAACCGCTTTTTTTGCCCCTTTTGTTTTTTCACTTACCACCGCAGACATATTTTTTCTTCCATCTTTCAAAAGATAGTCTGTCAGTGTTCCTTCTTCAGAACAGCACTGATCTGTAACTGCCAGATATATTTTCCCAAAACCGCCTTTGGTCAGCTGTTGGTTCAGCTTTGCCGCAGCCTGAGGTGTTTTTGCAAATACAATAGCTCCTTCTACCGGCTGATCCAGTCTGTGGATCACACCCAGCCATGGCACATCGGAGCAATTCTTTGCATACAGATAATTTTTCAGAGCACTTTCCATATCCATGCTTCCCATTCTGGAATTCTGTACCGCAATTCCTCCCGGCTTATGACAGACCAATATTTCCTTGTCTTCATAAAGAATACAATCTTCTATCTTTTTATTCCACATAAAAAAGACTCTCCTTTTGTACTTCTGTGGAGAGTATACCTTAAAAACATACGGATAGCAAGAACGACGGCCATCACTTTTTACTACATTTTCAAAAATGATGACCGTCTTAACATTCTTCGTTATTCAATTTTTATTATCCTCTTTTTTAAAGATTTTTCTCGTGTCTAATAGGAAATTTCTTTTACATCTTGTGCATATATTTCCATATTCTATATTCAGTTTTTCCGTTCGTCATATATTACTATATGTTTTACATATCTTATCTTATTTCCTGCTCATAAACGATATGATAAAGTATCATTCGATTTATTTAGAAAGTTGATAGATTTAAAATTATAACTCACGAATTATAATTTTTAAATTTTAATAATATCTTTTGTGAAAAGATATTATTCTGATGTAAAGCTTCAATTCATATCATCTATCACTTAATGATAGTATATGGATTTCAAAACATCTTTCCCGCCTGTCATCAAATTTCTCGAAAACTCTTCCTTTCGACGAAATTCTAAGTCTGGAAGTTATGTTTCTTCAATAAATGTTTCTTTACACATTTTTGAAGATCTTTATATCAGGTTCGCAACAGTTATTCAATACGAAAAATCGATTCTATATACCTGAAGTACGATTCCCTCATTATTACTTTTTCAAAAGTTCTGTTCGCCAGAATTATCATTTATATTATTTTTTATAATACTTTCTGTATAGTTTCATTTTATGAAGTTTTCTTTGAAATTCGTATCTTCCGGATCCTTATCAGATTGACATCTGAATACTTTTCACCTCATGGATTTCCATCTCTCAGAGCACTTACCTCTAAAATGATAACTTTCCAGTCAGATCATAAATATAATTTAATGATTTTCTTTTTACTGAAAGTATATATACAGGATATTCTTTACAGATGTTATGTACCAGGTCTTTCTTGCAGGAAACTCGATTCCTGTTACTGATTCGTATTGATGATTGTGATGACTACCTTCCCAATGGAATCACCTATGCCTTTCTATTGATTTCATCCTTTTCATGTAACATTTATATATGCTATGAATCGAATGATTTTCTTTTGTACTTTTTGTTTTTCTTCTGTTTTCTTTTGATGAGTATATAATAGCATCACTCCCCTTATTTGTCAACACATTTTTAAATTATTTTTATTATAATTCATTTATTATCTTATGGATTTGTGTTAAAACTATTATTTAAATATATTTTCATTAAATTTCTGATAATTTGATAGTTTAAAAATAATCAGAAATCAAAAAGAGACTGCAGATAAAGCAGCTTCGAGAATATATCCCGCAGCTGTCTTTTCAGCAGTCTCCAAAATCTTTATTTCTTATTGTAGTTGATCAGACAGCCTTTCAGAATGATTTCTCTCTCATCATCTGTCAGTTCTCCCAGCGTTACCTGGAATTCTTTCAGTCCGTCTTCTTTTATCACATATCCTGTAATACTGTCAGCCTTTTCTGCTACTGCCCTGCGTACATCAGGAAACAGGAGATAATCTCCATTTGCAAAAGGAAGTTCTCCGTCCTGGATCAGGAAAGGAAGCATACCCCAGTTGATCAGGTTAGAGCGATATCTCTTGGTTGCATACTCATTGGCAATATTTGCCCATCCGCCGAGCACTTTCTGACAGGAAGCCGCCTGCTCACGTGCAGATCCGTCTCCTGGCTTTACTGCAAAAATAGTGCTTCCGATTCCAAGATTACCCTTTCCGATCTCCGGGAACTGCTTACAGATTGCTTCCATTACCAGCTTCAGTTCCGGAACAGCCTCCACCGGATCCTGATCTGCCTGAAGAGCCTTCTGTGCCTGCTGGATCTCTTTTGCACGTCCAACATAAGCCGGATCTTTTCTGGAAAGCGTAAACTCTGCAAGTCCCAATGGATTGGAACGGTAAGAAGAGGTTTCTCCGGAAGGAATCAGCTCGTCTGTTGTAGTAACCGGATCGTGGATCTCTGAAACCACTTTTAATACAAGGTTCTCTGCCAGTGCCGGCATTTCCGGCCAATCCTTGATATTTGGTCCAAACTGTATCTCTACATCAGGATCTGCAATACCTTTACTGTCAAAAATACGATTTTCGTAAATTGTTTTGTCAAAGAAATATTTCTGTCCTGTATAGGAACCAGTATATGTCTCTGCTGATGTCAGGAAGCCTTTATTTGCAGCTGTTGCCGCAATAGATCTGGCATCCATAAGAGCAACAGATGAAATCTGCCCGTTCTGGATCTTGGATCCTTCTCGGTTAGGGAAGTTTCTGGTAGTATGACGAATGCTGAATGCGTTGTTTGCCGGAGTATCTCCTGCACCAAAGCACGGACCACAGAATGCAGTTTTTACTACAGCTCCTGTCGCCATAAGATCTGCCAGAACACCATTCTTGGCAAGTTCCATATAAATCGGTGTACTTGCCGGATATACGCTTAATGTAAAAGCATCTGCTCCAATGCTGGAGCCACGAAGGATATCTGCTGCAGCACAGATATTTTCAAAACCGCCGCCAGCACAGCCTGCGATGATTCCCTGGTCTACATAAAGCTTTCCATCAACGACTTTATCCTTCAAAGTAAATGGAACTTTTCCATCCAGGCTTATCTGAGCCTTTTTCTCTACATCATTTAAAATATCCTCAAGATTTTCATTTAATTCATCAATAGTATATGTATTGCTTGGATGGAATGGCATTGCGATCATAGGCTTGATCTCGCTGAGGTCTACCTCTACACAGCCGTCATAGTAAGCCACGTCACCCGGCTGAAGCTTTTTGTAGTCTTCTTTTCTTCCATGAATCTCATAGAATTCTTCAATCTTGTCATCTGTCTGCCAGATGGAAGAAAGACAGGTGGTCTCCGTTGTCATTACATCAATACCGATACGGAAATCTGCGCTTAATCCTGCAACACCCGGTCCTACGAACTCCATAACCTTATTTTTTACATAGCCATTTGCAAAAACCTTGCCAATGATCGCAAGGGCAACGTCCTGAGGGCCAACACCCGGCCGAGGCTGTCCTTTCAGATAAATAGCCACAACGCCTGGCATATTAATATCATAGGTCTGGGAAAGAAGCTGTTTTACCAGCTCTCCGCCGCCTTCTCCCATAGCCATGGTACCCAAAGCACCATAACGGGTATGACTGTCGGAACCAAGAATCATTTTGCCGCCGCCGGCAAGCATTTCGCGGGCATACTGATGGATAACTGCCTGATGAGGCGGAACATAAACACCGCCATATTTCTTGGCACAGGTAAGACCAAACATATGATCATCTTCATTGATAGTGCCGCCTACTGCACAGAGAGAGTTATGGCAGTTGGTAAGTACATAGGGAACCGGAAATTTTTCAAGTCCGGAAGCACGGGCTGTCTGGATGATTCCTACAAAAGTAATATCATGAGATGTAAGTTTATCAAATTTAATCTGCAGTTTCTGCATGTTTCCAGAAGTATTGTGCGCTTCCAGAATGCCATATGCCATGGTATTTTTTACAGCCTCTTCTTTTGATACCGGCTGTGTCATGCAGTTTTCTTCTACAATATCATGGCCGTTCAAAAGATAAACGCCGCCTTCGTATAACTTCATAATAGCTCCTCCATTCATAATCCTATTTTGATAATTACTTTATTATAGTGCATTTTTAAAGAATCCGCAATGAAATTCCTGCACGGACTACGAAAATTCACAATATTCTTTTTACAGGATGTCTGATTACCGTCTTCAACTTTTCAGGTGCTGTCCGTCTGGCATCACTCAGATAAATCTCATGATGAAACCGTTGATCTGTAATGTCCAGTTCATAACCCTCAGCAGTCATAAAATCATGCATCATTCCAACCGTTACCGGTTCGTCATCATAGGAGCCGATATGCATGCACTGAACACATAAACCCTCGTCATAGGTAAGAAACTCTGCTTTTGAGTAATCTTCCTTCTTTTTCTTCGCTGCTTCTTCTATTGCCCAGTCAAAATCTTCTTTTGTTACAAAGTCCGGCAGCCATGTAATAAGATTTTCTTTATCCGTATAATCTGCCTGAAATAAAAGTTTCCCATCCTGCTGTACTCTGAAACTTTGTATTCCAAATTCCTCTACCAATCGCCATTTACATTCCGGTTCAAATAGCGCCTTCACCTTTATTCCACCTGAAAATATCTTTTCATTACTTAAATCCGGCATTGGTACCTGTCTTCTTTCAAACGTCTTCTCTGATATTTTCAGATACTCCATACGGTTCAGTTTGAACATTCTAAAATCTTCCCGATTCTTACACCATCCCCACACATACCAGCTTGCCCACTGAAATATCAGATAATAGGGTTCTATCCGACGAAGATAAGTCAATTAATACTGACTGGTTTCCAACCATAAAATCAGAGGAGCCCGCAGACAGCTTTTCCATTAGTTTTCCATAGCGGTTCGTTCCATTTACGCTGTCAAGACTGCGAAGCCCTGCAAGAATATCTTGCATTTCTCTCTGCGTAAACAAAGTTTTATCCAATTTATAATCCTCCATAATTGAGATACCACCATTTATTCCCTGCTTTGTCACAATAGGTATTCCAGCTTTACATAAGTCCTCAATATCTCTGTTTATAGTTCGTCTTGAAACTTCAAACTGCTCTGCAAGATAAGGTGCCGTAACCGTATCTTTTTGTAACAGCATAGATAAAATTCCAATATGTCTGTCTATCTTCATAGCTGCTCCTTTTATAATTCTCATTATACTACGCAAAACACGACAACTGTATGTCATGTTTTATATTGTAAACTATAAAATCACACCTCTCAATTTCTTTCTGACAGTACACATATTCTGCTTCCTAGCCGAATCCAATACCTCTGGTTTTCATTCTTTTCCATCAAAAAAACCCTGCTCAGGGTTTTCCTGCTCAGGGTTTTTTGATTCTTTTTATTCGAATTCGACAATTACTAATCAATTTTGTTTAGAGATTATTTATTGCCATGTTCGCTTTTCTTTCAATTATTTGATTTATCCATATTATCCTGCCTATACAGACTAATGTTATCAATTTGTTATCGGTATTGATAACACCCGCTCCGTAGCTGTGGATAATAGCAATATATTCCGATTCAGATTATAAGCGGTTTTGCTTAGGAAATCAACCATTTGTTTCTGTATCTTCAATAAGATTTTTCTTTAATGCCGCAATCGTATCTTGGTTCTTTCTCAAAAGCTCTAATTGCCTATATGCTTTTTCTCTTAATATTTTTAACCTTTCAATTTTAGGCACTTCCTGTCTTATCAAATCTGCGTTTGTATCTTCCAGATTGATAAGCACAACCAATTCTTCCGCAGAAGCAAAATCTCTGATATTAGGAGTTTTACCTTTTATTCCTTTTTCAGCTCTCCATTGTGCTGCTGTTTTTCCAAACAAAGCCATATTTAGAATATCTGCTTCTGACGCATATGTATATGCCATTTCCTGCGGAGATAATGTGGGCGTTATCAAAAATTCTTTTACTGCATCTGTGTGGATACGATAGTTTATTTTTGAAAGTTCTCTCTTTACATCCCACCCAATCGCTAACCGATCTGCTTCGTCTTTCTTTAGTCTCTGATAATCTTTGATGATATAAAGCTTAAATTCCGGAGAAATCCATGAAGCAAACTCAAACGCTATATCCGTATGAGCATAAGTACCGCCATATCGTCCCGATTTTGATACGATACCGATTGCATCCGTTGCTTTTATCCACTGCTGTGGTGTCAATGTAAAAGCATTATCTCCAGATTCTGCTTTAAACCTATCGAATTCGATAGGTTTAAAATTGGGATTGTGAATTTGTTCCCACAAGCCCAAAAATGAAATCGTAGAATGATTGCGCATCCAGTTTGCTACCACGATAAAAGCATTGTCTGGATTTTTATATTTTGCAATATCAGTGAGTGAAATGTAAGCATCCTCATTAACAACATCGCCCATCACTCTGATTTCTGTTCCATTGGCATCTATTTTCATGTTTTTCAATCCTGGTTTTCTCCCTTTCTACATTACGGATACCCTTTTTCAAAATAAATTTCTAATTTTTCTTTTCAATTTCTCGCCATATGTAATTGTCACATCAATTTTCGCAACTGAAATTTAACGTTCTCTTTTATGCCTATCAATAAGCAACAAAACAAACATAATAAACCATATCCCCCATGCAATCAAACAACCAATTCCTTGATATTGGATATCTATGATTATTCCAATAATAAAAGGAACTGACATAAACATCATTCTTTTTCCATATGCCTTACACATAGCATTCTCATCGTATTTCTTTCGTTCATCCGCTGATTTCATATTATAACCCGACAAGAAATTAGCAGCTTTTCCTT
>Elaine_p2__coassemble_1360_pt1 | contig 13082 bp, 14 predicted proteins | sample Elaine_p2__metabat2_low_PE_007 | metagenome-assembled genome bin Elaine_p2 | reverse complement strand
GCTTCGATTGCTGCTGTAAGTCCTCTGGTCTCAACCATTCCTAATGCTTCCTGTGTCATGATTTTTTCCTCCTTATATGGATCATCCTGATCAGGGATTCTTACCCCGAATTATTTTTCCGGCTGTTCAGCCGCTTCTTCTGTCTGCCCGGCAGACTTCTTTTCCCATCGGCTTGCGCTGAGCTCCACAAGCTTGACGATTTCCTCATGGGGCCGCGCGATCACTGCATAACTTGCCGGTTTCTTAATTGCCTTGGCTGCCGCTGTTTCAACAGCTTCGGTGACAGCCGACACATCACCCTGCACAATAAGAGTTACCAGTCGTCCGCCCAGCTTACGTTCCCATGACGCCAGCTCAACGTCTGCAGTTTTACACATGATGTCAAGGGCATCCATAGCCGCTACAACACCTGTGATCTCGATAAAACCATATGCTTTATTCACGAGCGAACTCCTTTATCTTTACTGATTAGATAGTCGGCAGAATTTTTTCTACATCTGTGTGAGGTCTCGGAATTACGTGTGTAGCTACCAGCTCTCCAAGTCTGGATGCTGCTGCGCTTCCGCTCTCAACTGCTGCCTTAACAGCTCCAACATCTCCGCGAACCATAACAGTTACAAGACCGGATCCGATCTTCTCTGTTCCTACAAGTGCAACCTCTGCTGCTTTTGTCATAGCATCTGCTGCCTCGATTGCAGCGGTAAGTCCTCTTGTCTCTACCATTCCTAATGCTTCCTGTGCCATTTTATTTCTCCTCCTGAATCAAGTTTCTATCATTGGATTTATGCTTTGTCAGTCCTTATCCAGGGCACTGATCTTCAGCATTTTTTCCGTTCCCTCTTCAGGGTTCGGAATAATATAGTGCTGTACCACACCAGTCATCCGGTTCGCTACTTCCATTCCGGTTTCAACGGCTGCTGTTACATCCGTCACACTTCCGCGGAATTTAATGCATACCAGAAGCGGTACTGGCAGGCTGTCTGCATTGGCAGGCTTATTCTTATCGAAAACCTCCAGGCGGACATTGGCTGCCTTACAGCCGGCATCTGCCGCTACAAAGGCTGTGGCCAGCCCAAATACTTCCAGAATTCCTACAGCTTCTGCCATTTTGCTTCTCCTTTATTGTCCGGATTATTTATTAACAATCGCAATCTTCAGACCTGTCATTGCAAGGTTTGTCTCAAGCGCTTCATTAATCTCCTCAAGAGGATATTTATGAGTGATCAGCTCAGACATTGGAAGTCCGATTGCTTTTGCTCTCTTAAGGAAATCAAATGTAGTTGCGTAATCTCTCAGGTTGTATACCCAGGAGCCAACCAGATTGATTTCTTTGGAGCAAAGGTCAAAATGCGGGTTGATCTGTGCATCTCCACCATTGATGAAGAAGCCAAGTTCACAAAGACCACCGCCGTTGCGGATAAATTTATAGATATTTGCATGTGCTTTCGGATTACCTGTGCACTGGAATGCAAAATCTGCAAGATGTCCGCCAAACGCAGCCTCTACAGCAGCTGTCAGGGCTTCAATTCCCTGATGCTCCATAAAGTTTACAGATACAGATGCGCCCATTTTCTTTGCAAATTCAAGACGCTGCTCATTTCCGTCTACTGCACAGATATTTTCGATACCCATAGTACGAAGAACTGCAATACAGATCAGACCGATTGGTCCGCAGCCCTGAACAACAACTCTGCTGTTGAATTTCAGGATACCTGTTGTTTTTGCTCTCTCTACTGCATGGATTAAAACTGCACATGGCTCGATGAGGATACGGGAATCCAGATCCAGATCACTTACGTTAAAGAAAGTGGAACCGAATTTTCCGCCTCTGATAAAGATGTAGTCAGCGAACCAACCATTGAATTTTATATCATCATCCGGAAGAAGTCCATATACATCTGCGCCGCCTACGTTTTTCTTATTCAGGTCAAACATTGTGATCTCAGGATCATCCTTAAAGATCATACAGGTAACAACCTTGTCGCCAACCTGAACCGGTTTGCCAGCTGTATCAACCTTTACGTTTTTACCCATTGCAACAATCTCTCCTGTTCCCTCATGTCCAAGGACTACCGGGATCAGACCGAACGGATCGTTTTTGTATTCATGAGCATCTGTTCCACAGACACCACATCCCTCAACTTTAACAAGGATGTCATCATCTCCAAGTTCCGGAAGCGGATACTCCTGAAGTTCAAAGTGTTTCTTCTCGGTCATCATTGCAACTCTTGCAGTTTTCGGAATTCCACCGTTTGCTGCTGGAGCAGCCGGAGCAGAAGCAGCTGCTGGAGCTTCTCCTTTTCCTGTCATGCCGGAAAGAACCTGTTTTACAATTTCTTCAATATTTACATTGTTCATATCCATTGTTCTATTCCTCCTGATTAACGAATGCAAAGGCTGTCAGACATTACGCAGCGTCTTCTCTTTGTAAAGGTGCTTGCGCTTGTAAGACCTTCTCCTGTACGGCTTGCAATAGTAAATGTACAGTAGCCCTCTCCTCCAAATCCAAGTGCGGAATAGGATGGACCGTTCTTTACAAGGATTGCAGTGTCGATCGCTTTTGCATATTTTGTGATATTGTCAACGTTCTTGGAGTGGATATGTGCGGAGTGGCGGTTGCCGTGCTCCAGCCATACAGCCTGCTCAACAGCGTCGTCAAAATCTTTCGCTCTTACAACACCAAGGATTGGCATCATAAGCTCTTCAGCAATAAGCGGATGCTCCTTCGGACCTTCAAAAGTAATGCAGCGGATATTTGCCGGTACATTTACTCCGATCATGGAAAGAAGTGTTCTTGCATCTCTTCCCACACATTTACGGTTCAGTCTGCCGCCTGCCAGAACAACCTCTGTCAGTTTGTCCTGTTCTTCCTTGGAAGCAAGATAGCAGTCATTTTCTGTAACCATATAATGCATCAGTTCATCTACTACTGAAGATACTGCAACGATTTCTTTCTCTGCAATGCAGGGAAGGTTGTTATCGAATGTACATCCGTTTACGATGTCTCTTGCAGCCTTACGGATATCAGCAGTCTCATCTACAAGTGCCGGCGGATTACCTGCACCTGCGCCGATTCCTCTCTTGCCGGAGGAAAGGACTGCTGTTACAACACCCGGACCACCTGTTGCAGCGATCAGCGGGATATCTTTATGTTTCATCATGATATCGCTTGTTTCCAGAGTAGGTTTCTCTACTGTAACTGCGATATTATCCGGTCCACCTACTTCCAGAGATGCCTCATTCAGAAGGTTGATCGCATAGATAGATGTTTTAATAGCAGCTGGATGCGGGTTGAATACAACAGTATTTCCGCCTGCCAGCATTCCCATTGTATTACAGAGAACTGTTTCACTGGGGTTAGTACATGGTGTGATCGCACCGATCACTCCAAACGGTCCCATTTCGATCAGAGTAAGACCTCTGTCTCCGGACCATGCTGTAGTGGTGATGTCTTCAGTACCAGGAGTCTTGTCTGCAACAAGATGATGTTTCAGAATCTTGTCGCCAACATTACCCATGCCGGTTTCTTCCACACCCATGCGTGCAAGAACCTCTGCATTTTCTTTGATCTTTTTACGGATACGGGTAATGATCTTTTCTCTCTGATCCATGGACATTCTCTTTACGATAAGTTCTGACTTCTTAGCAGCCTCGATCGCATCGTTCATATCCTTAAAAACGCCATGTTTTCCGGCAGGAGCATCAGCAATCTGCATTTTTGCCATAACTTCCTGTACAATTTCCTGTACCATATTCTCACTTATTGGCATGAGATTGACCTCCTTAATTCATTACGTCAAAAATTATTTCATTCCAAGCTGTGCCATTACCTGCTTTGTGATGTTTGCGATAAGCTCAGCATCTGCTTCCTGTGCTTCCGGAGCATGTGCTACCATACATCCGCCGCAGTTATGGCAGTTCATACCATCTTTGTTCAGACAGAGATCTGCCGGATGTTTGCCCGGGAGACCCATTTTTCTTCTGATTTCGTACAGTTTTTCGATAGTCTCTTTGTCGAATTCCTTCGGTCCGCCAAGGAGCTTGCTCTGATACAGAAGCTGTGCGTAGAACTCAACAGATTCCATCTTCATGTAAGCAGCGTTCAGGTCTGTAGACCATGTCAGTGCACCATGGCTCTCAAGAAGTACTGCATCGAAATATGGAAGATATTTCTCAAGTCTGTCCGGAATTTCCATTGTAGAAGGTGTACCATACTCAGCGATCGGAACGCATCCAAGTGCAATAACTGCCTCAGGCATGATCGGCTGTGTAAGCGGAATACCTGCAATTGCAAAAGAAGTAGCATATACAGGATGAGCATGTACAACAGATCCTACATCCGGTCTCTTCTGATATACTCTCATATGCATTTTGATCTCAGAAGATGGTTTGAATCCCGGGTTAGCCTGGATCACATTACCTTCTGCGTCTACTTTACAGATATACTCTGGTGTCATGAATCCTTTAGATACACCTGTCGGGGTGCAAAGAAACTCATTGTCATTCAGTTTTACGGAAATATTTCCGTCATTTGCAGCTACCATGTTGCGGTTGTAGATACGTCTTCCGATGTCACAAATCTGTTTTTTGATTTCAAACTCGTTTACCATGCTTTTTTCCTCCTTAAGCAATTTGGTTTCATTTTTATTTATAAGGAGATTCTACTCCTTATTCACAGGATTGTCAAGGGAATCTTGTTGATTCATGTTGTTTCTATCGGTTTTATGTTGTTGTTTTTGTTGTATTTCTATTTTTTGTCATTTTCTGAAAAAACATACAATTGTGTAAACCCTTATAATTACAGGTTTTTTCTCTGTTTTCTATTTTTTCTAAAAACCACATTTCTATTGTAAGAATCTTTTATCCGCCAATCTGTACTCGAAGCGAAGAAACACTCTCCGCTGCCATTTTCAGGGTTTTCATCTTTTCCGGTTCCGGAGGAAGTATTCCATCCATAAGATATTTTCTTCCCAGCCCCTCATATTTGTCCTGCCCCAGTCTGTGATACGGAAGAAGATGGAGTTCCTCCACCCCCGGAAGAGTGTCTGCAAACTCTGCAATACCACGGATTTCCTCCACAGTATCATTAAAGGACGGGATTACCGGCACACGAATAATCAGCCTGGTCTGCCCCGACAAAGCAACCCTGCGGGCATTTTCCATCATAAGTTCATTAGAGCGTCCGGTAAATTCTTTATGTTTCTCCGGGTTGGTATGCTTGATATCCATTAGATAAAGATCTAGATACGGAAGCAACTGGCGGATTTTTTCAAAATCCGCGCAGGCCATACTTTCTATAGCAGTATTGATTCCTCTCTCCTTTGCCGCCCGGAGAAGATCACGTGAAAATTCCGGCTGGCAGAGACATTCTCCTCCGGAAAGGGTCATCCCCCCTCCCGAGCGGTAGTAATAAGGTCTGTCCTTTTCCACTTCTGCGATCATCTCTGCCACTGTGGTATCTCTTCCGATCACTTTCTCCTCACCCATAACCTTCATAGTCTGAATACGGTATTCCTGGGATTCCGGATTACAGCACCAGCGGCATCGCAGTACACACCCTTTCAAAAAAACAATGGTACGGATCCCCGGCCCGTCGTGAACGGAATATCTCTGGATATCAAAAATCCTCCCCTTAGTATTTAAATAATCCATATTATGCCTTTCCTGTATCAATACCCGGTCCTTTTCTTCCGCCGGACCTGTCAGAAGCCCTGCTCTGTTCTTCTGATGATATCATCCTGAAGTGATCTGGAAAGGGTAGTAAACAAAGCACTGTAGCCGGCCACACGAACAACCAGATGCTTATATTTCTCCGGATTCTTCTGAGCATCCAGAAGCGTATCTCTGTCAACTACATTAAACTGAACATGCATTCCTTTCTGATCAAAATAGGAACGGATCAGCGCTACAAATTTTTCCAGGCCTTCTCTTCCAGCAAGTGCTGAAGGATGAAATTTCTGATTAAACAGAGTTCCGTTTGACACAATAAAATGATCCAGTCTGGAAACTGAAGTTGCCGCAGCAGTCGGACCTTTTACATCCTTTCCTGCAGATGGTGACACACCGTCAGCTACAGGTGTATGGGCATAACGTCCGTCAGGTGTTGCTCCCGTCTGTCCTCCCAGAGGAACATTGGCAGAAACAGGATACAGACCGGCCTGGTACTGGCCTCCTCGCGGATTTCTGTAGTTCTGAAGAGGTCTGGTATATGTATAAGCCACGTCTCTGGCAAAGTAATCCACCTCTGGAATATCGTTTCCGAACTTCGGAACCTGATCGATCAAATGATGGATTTCCTCATATCTTGCTTTCTGCAGCTCTGTGGGTTTCATATTCAGAACTGTCTGAAGAACAGATTCCGCAGTTTTTTCATCGATGACCTGTCCCTGACGTTCCATTTCTTTCAGAACAGACGCCGTCATGTCTGCTGCCGTCTGAGCATCCATGCCTTTTCCATAATTCCATGCAAGAGCTTCCTTCAGTTCCTCCATAGATATCATTTTGTCTTTATACACCAGCTGACGCACCGCATAAAGAGAATCCGCCATATTAGCGATACCGAATCCCTGCGGTCCGGTAAAGTTGTATACTGCTCCGCCCTCCTGTACAGACATTCCTCTCTTCATACAGTCATCCACCATACAGGACAGGAACGGCAGCGGACATCTTTCCGCATGAGCCACATCAATGGCATTGTCTGCGTTTACAAGAAGAGAAATGCAGTATTCCATCTGTTTTTTATAAGCATCATAAAATTCTTCAAATGTAGTCATACCGGCAACATCGCCTGTTTGGATGCCCACCAGTTCCCCTTTGTCCATACCATTGGAAAATACAAGTTCCAGCGGCCGGCACATATTAAAGAATGCCGCATCATGCCATCCGTCTGTTTTTCCTGCCTTCTGTGGTTCCACACAGCCGATGATATTATATTCTCTGGCATCCTCCAGAGAAAGTCCGCGGTTCTGCAGAGACGGAATGATCACCTCGTCATTATAATAAGCCGGAAGACCGATTCCCGTTCTGGTAAGCTCTGCCGCTTTGATCAAAAACTCATGCGGGGAGCCGTTCCAGACTCTTACGGAAAGAGAGGGCTGAGGCAGATGCACATGCACGGATGCCTGAATCGACATGATAGAAAGATCATTTGTCACATCTTCCCCATCCTTGTTCTGTCCTCCTGCGATCAGGTTCTGAAACAGGCTGTATCCCGCAAAACCTTCAGCAGAAGCAGCATCACGGCATTTATTCAGGTCATTGAGCTTTACCCAAATGCAGTCCATCAGTTCCTGCGCAAATTCTCTGGTGATATTCCCATTATCCAGGTCTTTTTTATAATACGGATACATATACTGGTCAAAACGCCCCGGTGAAATAGAATGGCCGCTGGACTCCAGCTGAATCAGCTGCTGGACAAACCAGAACGACTGACATGCCTCATAAAATCCATTTGCCCCTTTCGCCGGAACTCTGCTGCAGTTCATTGCTATAATGTGCAGTTCTTCTTTTCTGACCGGATCGTCACATTCTGCAGCCAGCTTCTCAGCCAGCGCCGCATAGCGCTGCGCATACTCAATTACTGCCTGACAGCTTAAGATCACTGCATTTAAAAAATGAGAGCGTCTTGCATAATCTTCATCGCCTACCTGACATTTGTCCAGCTCCGCCTGGGCCTTTGCCATAATCCCCTCATAACCGATTGCAAGAACCTCTTCGTATTTTACTGTTACGTGTCCTACACCATTATAAAAATAATTTCCCGGTGTAAAAATATTATGTTCGATCGCCCGAATAGCCTCCGGTGCCATGTAGGAAGTCGCAAGTTCACTGGTTGTTCTTCCCTTCCAGTATTTATGTACCTCCCTCAGCTCCTGCTTTGTCTCTTCGGCGATATAAAACGGGTCCGCGCTCCTCGTTTCAACCGTATCCAGCTCGTCCTCCAGCCACTGATAAGAAAACTCCGGATAGGTCTGGCACCCTCTGGGTGCTATGGTACTGCTTCCCACGATCAGTTCCTCATCACGGATAATGATAGGAATGTGACGCAGGATATGAGCAAATGCCTCCGCACGCCTGGTGATCATCGGCTGTCCTTCCGTTTCTTTATAGGACTCTGTAAGCAGCTTCGCTCTGGCAGATTCGATCACCGGCATTTTCTCATACAGATGGTCAACCAGTCTTGTGATTCTGGATGACTTTGGAATATCTGTGGTATTAAACATCTCCACGCTTCTCCTTTCTCCCGGCATCTTCAGACGCCATGGTTATGAATAATATTATATCTTATTTCCTGATATGTGTCAACGAAGTCAACAGAATCTAACACATATAGATGAGGTTTTCCCTTTACTTTCGATGTGTTTTTTGTTGTTTTTTATTTATTGTACTTTTATAGAGACATCTTTCCATAAAAAAGACCATTCAGCATTTTATCTGATGGTCTTTCTGATATTTTTTATACACTTTATAAATTCCGTCAGCTTCCAGCTGCTACTGTAAGACATTCGATGCTTTTACCTCTGCTCCACTGACTGCAGTAAATACTGGTACACTTCCGGAATCTTTCAAATCGACATTTTGCCTCCTGTTCATTTCCGTAAACCTTCCAGCACCCACTGCATTTATATCCTTCTGCCCTGTTTTCAATAAATCCTTTTACGTCTTCCGGAGGATATCCCAAAAACAATCCGATTTCATGAGGAAATCTGTCCGATTCTTTTAAACGCCGGCTCAGACGAACAATACACTTATCCGGAGCATCGGTAGAATATCCATACTTTTCCAGTATTTCAGCCGCCTCTCTGACAGCAAGATCCTCTTTCAGTTTTCCTGGTCTGTATAAATAAAGAAGGACTGTTTTTTCCGTCACGCGCAAAGGAATGATACGGACCCCTTTTGAAGCCAGTCTGTGATTTAACGACCGCAAAGCTTTTTGCAGCTGTGTTTTTCCTGGATAGGTACAGCTGAAAAGATTTCCCGTTTTCAAACCTGCAAGTGTGGGAGAACCGTGTCGGATCACCATTTCATCAGACATAAGCCACCTCCACATTTTCTTCCAGAATATTTTTCAGTGCCGACATAGAGCTGGTATTAGAACGGACCACTCGTACATTCTGCCCTTTTGTTTCATTTAAGGCATTACGCACCATTTTATGCGATACTGTCCCCGTAAAAAGCACCATCAGATCCGGATTACCAATCCCCTTAAGACTGCTGTTTTGCTTTGGAAATACTTTTGCACTGCACCGATACTCCCGGCATAAATCCTTATAACGCCTCACCATACATTCATTTCCTCCAATGATCACTACACTCATAAATACCGCTCCTTTCAAATTAGTTTTAACTAACTTATCTTGTGAAAAGAAAGCGCCTTACTGGCGCTTTATATATCTGTTTTCATCTGTTAGTCTTTGCTAACAATTGTATTGTATCTGATATTTACCAAAATGTCAATATTTTTTCACTTACTTTGTCCAATCGAAAAAATCAGTATTTTTTCTCTGTTGTTTTCTCCCGGAAACAAATCCCTGCAGCTGATGCACCCTCTTATATCAAGGACATCCATCTCTGCGAGATAACGCATATACTCTTCTGAAGGATAATAAAAATACAAACGTATTTCCCGTGGATTTCCATAATAGGATTCCAGAATCCGTGCCATTGCTTTTTTGAGTATATCAAGACAGAACGGATTAAAGAAAAAGCAGCGGTCGATTTCCGACGGAACCTGATACACTGCCGCATCGGCCAGTTCAAAAGTCGTTTTCCGTCCGGAAACAGCTTTCTCCTTGTTTTTAAGAGCAATATGATAAATTCTTTCATTGTATTCTATTCCCACCGACCTGCATCCGGTCTGATAGGATAAAAAGAAATCCACACGTCCTTTTCCACAGCCATAATCCAAAACAGTATTGTTTTTTCCAATTTCTCCACTGTTTCCCAGACGTTCCAAAACTGAATATGGCGTAGGCTCATAAGGATATTTATACTGATCAGAGCCGGTATCATCTCTGCCGGACGTACGAATCCTCAAAAGTCTGTCCCAGGAATCTTCTTTCATAACAACCTCCTTGTACACAAACAAACTTTTTCTCAGCAAAAAAAATGCAGAATCAGCTCATCATCTTCCAATCCTGCATTTTCATTTCTTATAGATACAAATTATTTATTTCTTTCATTTTCCAGATGCTCCTCAAGCGTTGGATTCAGATGCCGAACCACAAACAGCGTAATGAACATTAATACAAACCCTACCGGAAGAGCAATCCATGCTGTTTTGACAAATCCTGCAACCAGATATGTCACAAAAGAAACAGCCGCTGCCAGAACCGCATAGGGAAGCTGGGTGGACACATGGTTTACATGATCGCACTGAGCACCTGCCGACGCCATGATAGTGGTATCAGAAATCGGCGAGCAGTGATCACCACATACAGCGCCTGCCATACAAGCAGAAATGGAGATGATCATAAGCTCAGGATCTGAATTTTCAAATACCGCAACAACAATCGGGATCAGGATACCAAAGGTTCCCCAGGAGGTTCCTGTGGCAAAGGCAAGTCCGCATCCAACCAGGAATATAATAGCCGGAAGAATATTCATCAGACCTCCTGCTGCAGAACGCATCGCATTTTCTACAAACACTGCCGCTCCAAGGCTGTCTGTCATAGCCTTTAAAGACCATGCAAATACAAGAATCAGAATAGCCGGAACCATTGCTTTAAATCCTTCCGGAAGAGAATTCATACATTCTCTGAAAGAAAGAACTTTTCTGAACATATAAAACGCCACTGTAAGCACAAAAGCAAACGAACTTCCCAGAGTCAGACCTACAGAAGCGTCGCTCTGTGAAAAAGCTGTTACAAAATCTGTTCCGCTGAAAAATCCGCCGGTGTAGATCATGCCGATCACACAGAATATAACAAGACAGATGATTGGAAATACCAGATCGATCACACGGCCTCTTGGATTTACCTTGTCTTCTTTTGCCGCATCTGCATAAGGTCTTCCCGCCGTTGTATAAAGGTCTCCCTTCAGCGCGTTCACTTCATGAGTTCTCATGCTTCCAAACTCTGTTTTCATCAGAACCATACCAACCATCATGACAATGGTAAGCAGCGCATAAAAATTGTACGGAATGGCGCGGACAAAAATAGAAAGTCCATCCTCTCCCTCTACAAAACCACTGACTGCAGCAGCCCAGGAAGAAATCGGAGCAATAATACATACCGGAGCGGCTGTAGAATCGATCAGATATGCAAGCTTTGCTCTTGACACATGGTGCTTATCTGTGACCGGACGCATAACACTTCCTACTGTCAGACAGTTAAAATAATCGTCAATAAAGATCAGGATGCCTAGAACAACCGTAGCAAGCTCCGCACCAACCCTTGTTTTTATCCTTTTGCTGGCCCAGCGTCCGAATGCTGCGGAACCGCCTGCCCTGTTCATCATGCAGACCATCGCACCCAGAATCACAAGGAAAATAAGAATTCCTACATTGTAGCTGTCAGAAAGGACGCTGATGATCCCATCCTGAAAAATATGGGTGACTGTTCCTTCAAAAGCAAACCCGGAATACAGAAGCCCTCCCATAAGAATTCCCAGGAACAGTGAACTGTATACCTCTTTTGTAATAAGAGCCAGACAAATGGCAACTACAGGCGGTACAAGCGCCCAAAAAGTTGCATAAAAAGCCGGCTGCGCAGCTTCCTCCTCTGCTGCAAATACAGCCAGGGGATTTGCCAGAATTCCCAGAACTGCCATGGTCAGAATTGCCATGAACACTCTTTTTTTGTTTCTCATTTCTTTCCTCCCTCTGATATAAAAAGAGCCATGGAATTCATCCCATACGGGAGCCCTCCATGGCGTCTGATCTTTGTCCGATATAAAATATGTATCTGATCTGTCAGTCCTGATAGCGCTCCACATCTGTGACAGTACGCAAAATATTCTCCTGCGTCCCAGGGTCTCGCCTCCTGGCGGTGAAAACCCTTCGGCGGTTTTTCCTTTCACCGGAAACAGCCTGCCATGGCCCGACGCATACTGCGTCCGTTTCCGGGTACTGATAAAACCCGCGCCTCTATCCTGTACTCTTTTGTATCTGTTTTGTTCACTTTACTTTAACAGCTTTCTCCGGAAATAGCAAGCCGTTTTTATCAATTTGTGGATTTTTATATAATATTTCGGCGGTATAGACAGATCGCCGTTTTCTTACTTTTTATCTTTTGGATTAAAATAAATTTCCGCTTTTTCTTCAAATGCACGCAGAGACTCTGCCTTAGCTGCTATTTTTAGCAAAGATTTCAGCTTGATCAGATCTTCAAGATCCTCAAGCTTTGTCTGAAGGTCTTCCGGAATCTCCCCCAGATCTTCCAGAAGTTCCAAAATATTTTCCCTTGTCGCTTCCAGACGCCCCTCCCGTAAAACAGTACCCGAATCATAGCCATTACGGTTCTGCCCGATATGAATACAGAATCTCATCTGACAAATAAGGTTCTTGTTCCTCTACTGAAATAGGCTCGGACACATCAGGAACGTTTTTCAGAAAAACCTTAGTAACATTCCCTTTCTCAATAAGCGCATCTGTACTGAAACATTTCCCCGGTGTATTTGCCTGCTGTTTCTTTGTATACATTGTCCACATTTTGATTACGTCCTGCTGTTTATTATATACAAGAATTTTGGCGCACAGTCTTCCATCTATTACATTGGCAATCTTCAAAGCACAATTCTTCCTGTTTTGGGCATTTTTTAGAAAATCTTCGATTTTGTTATTGGGAGTGTCCATAACATCAGATACATCAATAAATCCTTTTGCTTTTAAGTCTTCCATAGAAACAGACATATCCAACGCCAAAAGTTCCTCCCATGCATCATCCTCCGTATAAGTATAATGCTTAACAACAGCCGCTAACAACAGAAGGATAATTACTGCAGCGGCAACAGCAAATACCCAGTCTCGTTTTTCCATGATTTGCGTTTTCCTCATAAAAACCAACTTCTTTCAAAAGATAACAGTATTAAATATTTAACTCTGTTTTTATACCTTTACCATATAAACATTTTGCGAATATAAC
>Elaine_p2__coassemble_1229_pt1 | contig 14286 bp, 15 predicted proteins | sample Elaine_p2__metabat2_low_PE_007 | metagenome-assembled genome bin Elaine_p2 | reverse complement strand
GTAAGAAGAGGATCTTTTTCCATCATTCGGGCAATGGCTCCTGAAATAAATGGCGTAGACATAGACGTACCGCTTTTGATTCCATAGCCGCCCCCTGGCAGACAGGATGTGATTCGATTTCCAGGTGCCACAAGATCCGGCTTACAGACACATTCAAAGGTAGGTCCCCGTCCGGATACACCGGCACTTCCAATAAGCATGTCGCTGGATCCTACGGTGATCACTTTTTTGCTGCTTCCGGGAGCTGTAATGCTTCCCGGCTTCGGTCCCTGATTTCCTGCCGCTGCTACGACTACAAGTCCCTGATCCCATAACTCTTCTACTCCCTGGCTCAATAGATGATGGTCACACCAGGTTCTATATATGGTACCTACAGAAATATTTACAATACGGATACGATATTTTTGATAGTTTTTCAGGATCCATTGGAAAGCCCGCAGAACATCCTCTTTATTTCCGTTTCCCATCCTGTCCAGTACTTTTACCGCAATAATCCTGCAGCCTGGAGCCACGCCCTTATATTTGCCGCCGGAAGCACTTCCGTCACCGCAAAGGATTCCAGCTACGTGAGTACCATGTCCATTATCGTCATATGGAGTTTTTTTGTTGGAAATAAAATCGACAAACATCTGTATCCTGCCCTTGAAGTCTGGATGATCAGAGATTCCTGTATCTAGAAAACAGACCCCAATATCTTTTCCGGTATAGGTCAGCTGTTCCATGAATATACTCCAAAAAAGAATCTTTTATACTACTATATTCCATAAAAAGAATCCTTGCGAATTTCACAGAAAATGTATATTATTCACAGAATTGCCAATAATGGAGTTATTGTATCTAATATAGAAAAGCACTGAAAAGGAGGTTTATATGATCTGGTTTTTATATCTGATCTTATTTTTTATTATGCAGTCTGCTGTCTTACTTTGTTGCCTGGCTGCCGGAAACGACGCTTCATCCCAAATGATTTCCGATATGGAGCAGATTGAATATATTCAGAGATGGATGAAAAAGCAATAAGCGTTTAATCAAACATAAGCCGGATTTCTCCGGCTTATGTCAATCATCTTATCTGTATTTTTTCAGGATCTCATACATTTCTTCAAACTGCTCTTCCATTTCTTTTACCAGACGGAACTGCGTTCTTGCACGAACGAGATTATGTTCCGGATAAGCAGTCTTAAAATACACATCTCCCTGAAGAAAATCTGCAAGGAAGCGCATACCGCACTCCAGTGTCATTAATCTTGCACCCCATGGAAGGCTTTCTGTTTCTTCCGGAGTCAGTACATCATTCGCCATCTCCAGGTAACCCTTTACATAAAGCTCATAAAGATGGATATCAAAATGCACCTTATCCAGATCCGGTTCATCCTCTTCCGCAGTAGAGGCTCCAAAACGGATAGAATCACCGAAATCATTGGCAGCAAGGCCAGGCATAATGGTGTCCAGATCAATAATGCACAGACCTTTCCCTGTATCCCCGTCAAAAAGAATATTATTCAGCTTGGTATCGTTATGAGTTACACGCAGCGGAAGAACTCCTTTCTGAAGCTGTTCCATCAGAACGCCGCAGTCCTTTTCACGGGAAAGTACAAACTCTATTTCCGGTCGGCATAGACGGGCACGATTCTTTACATCTTTTCGAACCGCTGCCTCAAAATCATGAAATCTTTTTACTGTGTCATGAAATTTCGGAATTGTTTCATAAAGACTTTCTGCAGGATAGTCTCCCAGCTGCATCAGGAAATGACCAAAGCTTCTGGCAGACTGATAAAACTGTTCCGGACGTTCCACCTGCTGATAACACACAGAATTTGGCACATAATGAAGGCAGCGCCATGGCTGACCCTGATCATCCTCAAAATAGGTATCTCCGCTTTTTGTTTTAATATAAGATAAGGTTTCTCTGTCCAGATCACCGCCTTCTTTGCGGATCACATCACGGAGATATTCCGTCACTCCAAAAATATTCTCCATTACCTGTGCCGGATTTTTAAATACATTAATATTTACACGCTGCAGTACATAAAACGGGACGTCCGTCCCATCCGGATCCGGCATATAAACCGCATAGGTCTCATTAATATGACCCTCTCCAAAAGGCTTCACATAGCTGCACTGAGGCCCAAAACCAAAAGCATAGACCGCATCCTCAAGGCAGCGGCTGTCTGCACCCTCGATTTTTCTTCTGGTGGAAAAAATCACCTCGCCGGCCTCCACTTTTCTGCCGGATTCAATGGTGCAGTTGGCTTTTACAATACTTCCCAGGCATACATGTGCGCCAGCACACACAACTGAATCATGATCCACAACTGCTCCGCTGTTGATCAAAGCCGCACGTTCAATCCTTGTATGTGTATTTACTACAGCTCTCTGCATAATAAAGCATCCCTGCTCGATCACAGCGCTGGGGCTTACGATTGCAGACGGATGAATAATTGCAGGAACCTCATAGCCTTCTTCAATCAGCTTATCTGTCCACTGGAGGCGTGTCCTGTTATTGCCAAATGCAGCTACTGCTACAGGATATTCCGAATGAAGAAGCATGTAATCACAGCACATACCGATCACGTCTTCCCCTTTTGCAGCGTCATCCAGAAAAACCACCTTTTTATAGCCCAGCTGCAAAGCTGTCTCCTTTACCATCTGGCCAAATCCTCCAGCCCCCAGGATCAATAAAGTTTCCATAGCTGTCTCCTTCTTCTCATTTGCATTTTCACAGGCTCGCAGCCTCAGGAGTATATCAAATTTTGTCAAAATATCTGCGGCCTATACATGATATGATTGTAACAGAATACAACAAAAAAAGACAGAGGTTTTTGTAAGGAGTTTTTATCCATATGATCTGTCAATAGACCGTAACTGCATCTGTTTATGCCAAAGCAGAATCAGTTAAATCTCTTATTTCTTCAATCACCGGCCGCCTTACTTTTTTTCGTGTCATTTCCAGAATATGAAGCGGTGTGATATCTATAGCCCTGCATTTTACCGGATCTTTGCGCAGATATTTCTGAAGTACATGAAACAATTCATCCTGATGATCCGGATTCGACATATTAATAAAGTCAATCAATATGATCCCTGAAAGGTTCCGAAGGCGTATCTGTCGTGCAATTTCTCCGGCAGCCTCCAGATTGATTTTACGGTATGTTTCTTCCGCTTTCTTTTTGCCGGTATATTTCCCGCTGTTCACATCAACAGAAACAAAGGCCTCCGTTTGTTGGATAACAAGAAAACCGCCGCTTTTCAGCCATATTTTTTCCTGCTGTACTTCCTCCAGGGCGCGCTCTATCCTATACAGCTTACAAAGTGGAAGAAGCTTATCCTCATAAAATCTTAATTTTGTCAGTTCTTCCGGACGAAAATCCTGAAGATATCCCTGAAGTTTTTTATAAATCTCCGGAATATCTGTAACGATCTCTTCCAGGTTACGGCTGTATACATCACGGACTGCAGCCAGATAAAAAGGCTCTGCCTCGTAAAGAAGACTAAAGCAGGTACGATTTCTTCCAAGCACTGCAGCTTTTTGATAGAGTGCTTTTAAAAATGCAAGCTCATGAAGAAATTCTTCTTTTTGTGCCTCTGCACTATTAGTCCTTGCTATGATTCCATAGCCTCGAGCCTTTTGCTCACGTTCTGGTTCCAGCCATTTATTAATTACAGATGCTTCTTCTTTTGTAAGTTTTCCTGAAAAACCGATTTTTTTATTTCCTGTGGTAAGAACCAGATATTTACCGGTAAAATTCAGATTTGTAGTCAATGCTGGAAGCTTTCCCTTCATAGCATCCCGGCATACCTGAACCAGCAGCTCGTCTCCCGGACGCAAAGATGAGCCGTCCTTTCGTCCTGCAGTAAAAATAGCATCTGCAGCCTGATCCAAGGGAAGGTATCCTGTAATTCCTTCTCCAAAGCGGACAAAAGCGGCCTTAATATTGGAAGCAATATTTTCCACCTGTCCTACATAGATATTATTCAGGATACTTTTTTTTCCTGCTGCTTCCAGGCGAAGTTCCATAACGTTCTGATCTTCCGTAACGAAACATACAATACAGGGACACCCATGAACAGAAAGCTCTGTAATGATCAGCCGGCTCAAACTTCTTCCCCCAGATCTTCCAGTGGAACAAAGCGGGGGCTATTGTTCTCGCCTGCATCTGCATAAACTTCTCTTCTTTCAATAAGATATGCAAACTCCTGCAGCTCTTCTCCCATCCATTTCATAAAGGTATCCATAACCAGTTCCGGTTTTGTATAGTTTGAGCTTGCAGAAGCCAGCTGCATAAAGATTCCATCTTCCTGAATTTCTGCCTTGTAGATAAACGGACGAATATCAACTGTCTTTTCACTGCGCTTTGTTTTTTTTGTTACAATGATCTCATCCTGATCAAGAAATTCTGTGAACTTTTCTTCCCATGAGGAAACCGGTTCTTTTCCTTCCCGGAAAGAAACATAATAGTCTGCCGCGGCAACCAGAGCCATTGCTGTGCTTGCCTTTCCATCTTCTACCTGACGGACAGAGCATACGGTTACTCCCTCTACCATTGTTTTATTCAGGCGCTGCTGAATTTCTGTGGTTGGCATTGTCTCGGTCAGTTCCATATCGAAATATTCCCCAAGACTGGTGGTTCCAACACCAAGAGGTGCTGCAAAGGACATGATCATATGAGGACTGTATCCTCCGGAAAAAGCAACCGGAAGCTCTGCTCTGCGAATGGCCTTCTGGAAATACCGCATAGTGTCCAGATGCCCCACAAATTTCATATATCCTGTTTTTGTAAATTTAATTCTTACCTTCAAAGCATACACCTCCTTCATATTTTCTGGCACCACAGCCAGAGCATCTCTGACGGCAGTTAGGCGTCACTGTTTCATTCTTCGCCTGATTCCATTCACGGATCAGGAATTCTTTTGTTACCCCCGCATCAATAAAATCCCATGGAAGGATTTCATCTGTATTTCGCTCACGAAGGGTATAAAATTCTATATCCATACCTGTCTCGGTAAATGCTTCTTTCCAGATCTCATAATGGAAACTTTCTGACCATGCATCATAAAGGGCACCTTTTTCGTAAGCCTTCAGGATAACATCCGCGCTTCTCCGGTCGCCTCTTGCAAGGAAACCTTCCAAAACAGTTACATCCGGCTCATGCCAGTTATAACGGATACTCTTCTGGTTCAGCTGAGAACGGATCTCATTTTTTACGATCTTTGCTTTTTCAATAAATTCTTCTTCCCTGTACATAGGAGCCCACTGGAAAGGAGTAAATGGTTTTGGCACAAAAAAGGATGTACTCACATTGATCTGTACCTTTCCATTTCGTTTATCTTTTGGAATCTCATAATAGCGCTCTGCGATTTTCTCTGCAAGATGGGCAATCCCTTTCATATCTTCCTCAGTTTCTGTGGGGAGTCCAAGCATAAAATAAAGCTTTACGCGATTCCAGCCGCCTTCAAAAGCTTCTCCGGCTCCATGAAGAATATCCTCTTCCGTAAGCCCCTTATTGATCACATCCCGAAGACGCTGAGAACCAGCCTCCGGTGCAAAAGTAAGACTGCTTTTTTTCACATCCTGCACCTTGCTCATAACATCCAGTGCAAAGGCATCGATTCGAAGAGAAGGCAGGGAAATATTTACCGCTTTCTCGCGGAATTCATCAATCAGGAACGTAACCAGTTCCTTCAGCTGAGTGTAATCACTGGAACTTAAAGAACTTAAGGAAATCTCTTCATGCCCTGTATTTTTCAGCATAGTACGCGCCGCTTTTTTTAAGGTCTCCACATCACGTTCTCTGGTAGGACGATAGATCATTCCCGCCTGGCAAAAACGACAGCCCCTGATACACCCTCTTTGGATTTCCAGAGTCACACGATCCTGAGTTGCTTTGATAAAAGGAACTACCGGGGCTTCCAGCATATTATAGTCGTTTTCCATATCCACGATCAGCTGCTTTTCTACTTTTTCAGGAGCTTCCGGTCTGTTTGGCATAAAAGAGGCAATCGTTCCGTCTTCTTTATAACTTACATCATAAAAAGAAGGAACATAAATACCCGGGACCTGAGCCGCTTTTTTCAGGAAATCCACTTTGCTTCCGCCTGCTTTTTTATTTTCAATATAGGCATCAAACAAAGCGTTATAAGAAATTTCTCCCTCTCCAATATAAAAAAGATCAAAAAACGGTGCCAGAGGTTCTGGATTATATGAGCAGGCTCCTCCTCCGATCACAATAGGAAAATCCTCACCTCTTTCTTCTGCTTTCAGAGGAATACCTGAAAGATCCAGAAGCTGAAGTACATTTGTATAACACATCTCATAACCCAGAGTGATTCCAAGCATATCAAAATTTTTTACCGGATCCTGGGACTCCAGGGCAAAAAGAGGGATATTCTGCTCTCTCATTAACTTGTCCAGATCTGTCCAGGGGGAAAACAGTCGTTCACACCATATGTCATCTCTTTTATTAAAGCTGTCATAAAGGATCGCCATCCCCAAATTGGACATTCCAATTTCATACACGTCCGGAAATGCCATACAAAACCGAAGATCCACCTTATCTTTATCTTTCATGACAGAATTAACTTCCCCACCAATATACCGGGCAGCTTTATCAATCTTTAGTAATATTTCATCGTTTAATGCAAGTTTTCTCATATAGCTCCTTTCGCTTTTTATGCATTTTTATTTGCAACGGTCCTCCATTTTCCAAACCATCTGGTATTCTTTTAATACGCCAGATGCATTTTATCATAATCATAAAATAAAAGAACCTGTTTTAAACAGCATATAAACCCAATATATTATATCTTTATTACGAAAATAGTTCAAGCAAATCTTCTTTATTCTGTTTTTTAATATTTCCTTCCGTGGATATATCATCGATTTTCTCTCGTACTATAATGTAATAGTGTTTATAATTTTCGCTTTATTTTCTTCTGTCCCATTCCTTTTTTGTAAGACAGTTCACATGTCCTGTTCGCTTTTCCTGCAGTAGAGGTACATCCACATCCTGGGTTGTCCACTGGTACTGAAAACCGCATTTTTCCTGAACACGCTTTGATTTTTCATTTCCATCGTAGTACGCACACCAAACCTTTTTCATTCCCAACTCTTCAAACGCATGACGCAGCAATTCTTCTGCTGCCTCCGGCATGATGCCCATGCCCCAGTAAGGTACACCGAGCCAGTATCCAAGCTCACACTCATCCTCTTTTTCTGTCAAATCGGTATCTGTTCCCATTTTCAGGGCAATATTTCCAATAGGAAGATTTGTTTCCTTCCATATGAGCGCATACGTTTCAGGAACAGAAAGCACATTTTTGATAATCCGTTTGCTTTCCGCTACATTTACGTGCGGTATCCATCCGCAAATTGGTCCCACCAGCGGATCTTTTGCATATTTATAACATTCCTCTGCATCTGATTCTTCCCATGGCCGAAGAATCAGTCTGTTAGTTTCCAAAATCATATTTCTGCTCCTCTCTTAAAACCCGCGTTCTTTCTGCATTCGATACCATAGCCGTATTTTCCTTCTGATTATTCGTTTTCATCCATTCCCTTATACACCTGTTTTTTAAACCAATGCTGAAACTCCGACGCAAGGGAATCAGAAGAAAATTTCAATTTACGTATTTTTCCGTCCATATCCTCATACATCACATAATAGACCTTTCCTCTGGCATGTTCTGCAATCTCCGTTTCTGTCTGGCGGCCAACGATGCGTTTAATATAATTTCTGTGACAAAGGATAAATCCACCCCGGTCACAGGTCAGATACCAGTCTCTCTCCCACTCCGGACGGTCGTAATCTGTCCGGTCTTTCCAGTAGATACCGAGCCTGCGTTCCTGCCTCCATGCCTTAAACAGACTGAACAGAGGAATCCCATAAGAACCTGGAATGACCAGCGCCAAACAAAAAAGTATAATTTTTATTCCTTCCGAATCGAAACGCCTGTAAAATAACACGGTAGCTCCTATGATGATACAGACGATCAGTAAGATTATAAACATGGTGAAACCCGACCATAAAAATATTCTGGTCAGAGAATCGTCATAGATTGTCTTTTCTCTTTTTCCACTGCTTTGCATTTTCTTTTCTCCTGCTCAATATATCGCTGTTATGCCAGCGCTTTTTTTGCAAGTCTTGTTTCTCCCCAGGGTGTCTTCAGCATGGTATCATTTCCTATAATTCCTGCCCGAACAACTTCGATAGGTTCTTCCAGTTCAGAAATCCGGATGCCATCAATACATGCTTTTGCCTGAAATTCATCAAACTCCTGGAAAACCTGTTCCTGAAACACAAAGGAAATATTTTCCTTCCGCTCTTGTGCATCTGGCGGAACTATACAGGAACCCATAAGATATGCGCCACCCCGATAATGAAATTCAACCAGGGTAAATGCCATTCCTTCGTTATAATCCGACCGGATGATTTCCATTACATCTTTTCCCATAATCCATAATGGTTTCTGCTCTTTCTTTTTAAATCCAAACATAAAGCGTTTCCTCCCCTGTTCTTATTTTTTCTTTTTGGGTTTTGGAGCTGGCAGTTCCTCGTACATAACGTGAAACAAGCCTGTCAAAAATTCCTTACTGTCAACTTCATCGACCAGCAGCATTTCCTTTGCCCCCTCATAGGGCAATTCATACTGAGCTGTTTTCATATAACTGATTGCTGCTTTCACTGGCTTAACAAGCAATCTGTTATCATAGATACCTCCTACAATCCTGCCACGATAATAAATAATAAATTCTCCCATCATAGACCGATAAGAAATTTCATCCAAAGCAGATAACTGCTCCAAAATATACTTTAAATATTCTTTACTTGATGCCATAATTCCACCTCTGAGTTAAAATAGCTAATGATTATCTTATTTCAATATTATTTATTTTCAATATCCCAATCCGGATCAAAATCCCCTCCACCTGACGGAAACAGATGATAAAAGCAACCAGCATGATTGCATACAAAAGTATAGAATCTTGAAGAATTTTTCGAGCAAAAAATACGATGACAAACAGCGGAGACATTAAGAGTAATAAAGTAATTATACACACTACTGTATTCTTAACTGTATCTTTATTCCATTCGCGAAATTCAGCTCCACAAGCGCAGCTGTTGGGAACCATTCCAAATTTTACATGAATCTCCAGCCCACACTTCATGCAGTACATTTTCTTCATTTTAGCACCTCTCTGCTCCACCTGTAAAAGATTTTATCCTCTTTATTACGTTACCTGTACTGTTTTTTATCAGGATCATTTACATTTTTAAGTATAATACTGCCGTTCTTGCATAATTTATCTTTTCCCCTAAAATTCCGGATGCCAGGAAATATAATCCGATTCCGGAACATACAAATGAAAAACCCACTGAAAATAGTCGAAAGGAAAGCGGCATAACAAAATCCCCCTCAGGAATTTCTTCTTTTCTATTAATAATAGTACTATCCTAGTCTCCTTTTTTCCATTTTTTATAATTATATACGGCCTGAATAAGCAGCATTATTGAAAATATCACTGCAATTAAGCATGTTCCAATATTTGACAGGAAAGAAATATGAAAGCCAATAATAGTTATTATCGACAGTGGAATCATCCATAATGTTCTGATAAATTTTCTTCTATAGCTTAGTTTCCAATAGCACAATTCTATTCCTGTATCAATTTTTTCACATTGTTTCCATTTTGGGGACATCACTAAAGAAATGATTACAAGTGCAATTACAGGTAAAAACATAAATACCAATTCCATCATATCCCTCCTTTTGTATATTTATGTCATTATATGATATCCCTGTAAAATTCAAGTACATTTCGATGTTAAATACTCGTAGAAATTCAGCTATTAATATATGACATTTCTTTTATTTCCTTTATTAAGCTTCTTTTATTTTGTACTTCAGGAATCACATTCACTGTGTCTTCGGCAGATGAATCTTCAGCATTTCCATTCCCAGAGGACTTTCACTATGACATACATCTAACGCCTCTCCCTTTATCGCCATTTCATAAATGCTATCTGATACATGGATTTTTTCCTCACTTCCGTCATCTAAAAGTACCGTCAATGTGTTGTCGTCGCCTTTGGTATTGGGATCTTCCTTATGACTGTCAACAATGACCGCTTTATAATGACGGGCCGGTCCGCATAAAGCCGCATTTGCACAATAAGAAATACTCATGCCCAAGGACATACTCACAAGTATCACAAAAAAACCAGTTTCAAAACGTCTTCCCTTCGGTGTACGGTAAAGGCATAAAGAAATCACAGGGACAGCAATGAGCAGCCCCTGGATAATCCATATTTCACCGCTGCCTTTGGGCTGCATTGCACTTCGACTCCATATATAATGAACCTGCCAGAGCATTGCAAGAGCCGGAAAAAGCATGACCGGCAAAGAAAGGCGGATATGCATGGAATTCCATTCTGCTGTGGCATTTTTCGGACGATCTCCAAAAATAATTACCGGGGCAGATACAATACAAAAAATAAGAAACGGAATCGGTGATATGGCAGCAATCGCCATAGTTGTGCGAAACTTTACCCCTGCAAAGAGATATAACGGAATGGGTGAAATAACTCCAACAAGATACAAAATCATAACTACCCACAATCCCGTACTGATTGTTTTCAGATGGTCATGCCAGTGGGTACGATATTCCTCTCTCCACTGCAGTATGCTTTCCTCTTTTACCTGTTCTGCTGTCTGGCGTTCCATGGCAGGTGTCAGCACTGCTTCCAGATCCGTGCTTTCAATCCACTCTGCAAGCCGGGATGCCCCACGCATATTTGTTTCTACGGAAACCAGCTTCTTCCCGTTTGCATTCAATAGCTGAATGGAGCGGTTGACTGTGAGACGGGCAGATGCCACCTGTCCCGCTTCCAGCTTCTTTTGTCTTCCCAGGCTGCTGATATACAAAACAGAATGATCCTGAAACACGAACATGGAGCGATTTCGTCCTGCAAGGAGCATCCATACTCCAAAAAAAGTAACAAAAACGCCAATTGCTCCAAGAAAGATTGTACTGCCGTCAACAGGGACTGCTGATGCAACTGCAACTGCCATAAAGAGAAAAACACTTCCCAACAGCCACAGGAATATCCCAACTCCTGTGACTTTCTTCTGTTCCCGCAGCACAACAACGGGTTTATGTAACATGTCCTCAGGTTCTCTGTGACGATGCAGCAAAAGAATCAGTCCGGAACTAAACCATATCAGAAGCAGAATCAGTTCTATGGCTGTGTTTTGCGGAGCCAAAGGATCACCGGCAAAAAACAATATAACAAACAGAAACAGAGAGACAACCGCAGAAGTATATCCCGTCAATGTGCAAGGCCACTTCTTTCCTGCCGCCGGAGGATTATTGTCTGGTTCCAGTTGTCTTTTAGGAGCATCTGGCTCCAATCGGACCGGCTCCATTTCCGGCACTTTTTCCAGCACCCTGCCGCAGTGTGGGCACTGAGACACATACTCCATCTGTGGAAAACGGCTTTTTTTATCAAGGGGCAGATTCTGACCGCATCCAGGGCATACCCAATACTGATAAAAAGCCTTCTGACGCATCAGGCGAAGATACAGATACCCTCCAGCCGGACATAGAAAAACCAGAATCAGATAAAGCAGATCCTTCGTTAATAGAAATATTATAAAGCATCCCATGGACAAAACAGCCGAAGACAGCAATGCCCGTGTTCCCATATGTACCGCCTGGTTATTTGCAGTGATATACGTCTCATTTCCACTGGTCATCCCTATATGTTGTATTTGTAGCAGAAACGCTTCTATCAATTCATAGAGGTCGTCGATATCATCTATTTCTTCACTTGACAGTTGGTCGTACAGATTTTCATTTACAAAGATCCTGCACCCTGTTCTGTTCACTTCTACCTTGGCATAAAGCAGCGTCAGTGTGAAATTTTCACCATAAAATTTCATCCGATACTTCGGGTATTGCGCTTTCAATCTGTCATAAAGTTTTTTTAGTTCATCCATATCATACATAAGCCTGCCCTCCCTGCTCAATTATTCCAAAGCAACATTATCATTATTTATTGAAATCAGGATTCCATATTTTGAATGGGGTAAATATTTTACAGTCAGAACGTCTCCCTTGTCTATTCCTTTGGAATAAGAGAATTCTACGTATTCGTCATGACCATCATCTATACTGATGATCACAACACTTCTGTCATTTCCTTTTCCATGAGCATTGTCCCTTGCATAACCGGTAATGGTTTCAAATTGACTATTTCTGTAACAGGGAATGTCCAGAATAATCGGCAGAAACATTTTATACAGGAAGATGCACACAAGAATTGCTGCCATTATCTTTAAGACGGTATCTTCTTTCTCTGTCATTTTATTGTGGAATTTTTTTCTCTTGATAAGAAAGAAAAACAGGGTGATCACCATTGCAAAAATGATTATGCTTCTGCTGAGCATTTTAAATAGTATCGCATCCATTCATGTTCCTCATTTCTTACTTTTCATTGCTCTGAAATCCGTATCTCTTATCAAATTTTTCAACTTCCAATTTTTTGACAGCAAAATATTTCACCAAATGAAACACTCCCAAAATACAAACCAAGCAGAACAAAACTGGTTATGAACCATCCTGCTGCCACTTTCTTTGAGGATGAGGGATTGTATAATAGATTTCCTTTGGCCTAATCGTGCTTTCTATTCCGTATAATAAAAATTTTTTGTCTGTTCGCTGACTTTTTTCATTAAAATACCACCTTCACAATTCCTCTTCGGATACTTTTATCTTTGCATGGAACATATTTTCCAAAGACTCTTTCCATTTGTCCTTTTCACAGTCTGTCAAAGAACAAATATAGTGCCAGCATAACGATGACACAGCCGCAGAATACGCCCATAGCCTTCCTCAATTCGTTATCACGAAATTCTTCCCTTGGTAAAATTCCGTCTTTTTCGTAATCATAGTAAACGTGATCTGTGGTATAAGCCGGAATATGGTCTCCCACTTCATACTCATTATATATTTTCCCTGAGACCTGCATTCTCTTATCTGTATCATAGTAGAAGAAATAATTTGTAGATACACAATGTCTTCCACTGGGAGAGCTATAGGTGTCTTTTTTCCTGATTACAACATTCTCTATAAAATAATCTTTTCCAAGAACCATTTGCTCCATCTGTTTTTTAAATTTCACAGAGGTGATTGCCACCCTTGTCCAAAGGAACACAAACAGGATACTAAGTATCACCAGCAAAACTGCTAAAAGTTTCTTTATTCTTTTTCTTCTTATTATTTTCGCTTCCAGATCTTTCGTCTTAATCAGTTTGTTGCTCAATTTTAATTCCCGCGCCTCTCCTAAAGCTCAAATTATATTAGCCCTTAAAATATTTTGGGACTATTTAAATTCCTTTTTCTCCTGCAAGCTTTAACATTTAATTGCCTAATTGAATTCCACAAGATCCAGCCCCGTTTCCATCTGGAATCCATCTGCCCACTTTTTATCATGATAAAAAACAATCCCTTCCTGATATCCGTCGCTGGTAAAAAACAACTGTTTTTCATCTCCATATTCTTTAATAATCTTGTTCAGTTCGTTTGCAACACTTACATCAAACCAGTCGTCGTACACTTCTGCCTCAAAAGTAAACTGCCTGTTTTTCCATTCAAAAGTAACTGTTCGTTTTCCTGTTCCTTTTTCCCAGTTCACCTGACTGGTATCTTCCTGTATATTCTTAAAATCAAGTTCTTCTTTATCCAAAGACGAAACACCTGTCAGAAAATCCGTATACATTTTTTCTGCATTAAAGAATTCCACATCGAAAGTATATACACCGTTTGCATAAGGAGTCCATGTCATATTGTCATAATCAAAATCTCCCTGTCCCAGTACAGTCAGCAGCATCGCAGCCTTATTTAATTCCACTTCCGGCGGCATCGCTTTATAATCCTGTTCCAGATCATCTATCATTTGATCGGTCGTTCCCTGTATCTCATATTTTCCAAAAATTTCAGCAAGTTCTTTATATGTTTTTTGCATAGTTTCTCCCCCTGGTAAATTATTTTTAAGGCCACATCCACTTAATAACAGCGACCCGGATAAAATAAATATTAAAAGTTTTTTCATGATCACAGTTACCTTCCTTTTTAGAATATGTCAGCAATTTCCTCTGATTTTAAGTTATCCAGCCAGCTTTCCATATTTTCAAAATTATCAAACTGTCGGGTAAGCGTGAAAATTTTTTTATTCTTATAATACAGTTTTATTTTACAGCTGTTTATTTTTTTATATGTAATTTTAT
>Elaine_p2__coassemble_1068_pt1 | contig 16278 bp, 10 predicted proteins | sample Elaine_p2__metabat2_low_PE_007 | metagenome-assembled genome bin Elaine_p2 | reverse complement strand
ATAATTTACAGATTGTATTTTTATACTTTTCGTATTCATTCTCTCCCAAATATTTTTTCGTCTGAATCTCTATAATCTCCGGCACATTAAGAAAAGCATTTAAACACTTATATGACTCCTGATATATTTCCTGCTTTTCATAAAATTCACTAGTCAGTTGTCTCCAAAATATGTTTTGTTGATGCATATATTTTCTCTCCTCTTTTCTTGGCTTAGATAATCAAAACTTTACGTCAGACTTCCAGTCAGAACCAGATCAAAAACCCTCTAAATTCAACCTTAACGAGCTTTCCATAAGTAGAGCAAAATAAAATCAACCAGAACCGGGTAAATGCCTTAAATTCTTTCATAATCCTGTCTATATTGAGAAGCGCAAGACTTACATATATTTTTTCTTTACAGAGTTTCTGGATATTTTGAATTCTACGCTCAAAATCTCAATCTCCACTTTCGTCTCCTACATTACCCAATGATCCTACGAAATCTATCGCTTTATGTGCCACGAATCCTGCAACTGCTGATGCTGCTTTTTTATCGCGCCAACTACTAATTTACCCAGCCAACTTCCTATTGAAATCACCGAACAGCCACTGTAATCTGCAAGATTTACTGCATTATTTTCGCAGTATGCATACATATTTTTTTCAAGACTTCCACTGTTTACCTGTCCATCCGCACAGATAAACCTTCTAATCTCCGGATCATAATACCTGTTCTTCAGGTAATACATTCCCGTCTCTTTGTCGTAGTAGTAGGCCTCTGTAGCAGAAAGGATTCAGCTGACCTATGGTATCTTTCCTGCTTCCTGTGATGCTCAGGATTTTTCCCCAGCTGTTATAAGTATAATTTACAACGGTATCTCCGGGCTTGTCAATTCATCTGTTACCCCAACGATCACATTTAAAGGTGCCTGTAGTATGGCAGACAGACGCACCAGCATCTCCACATCCATCTTCGTATCCCCGTTCTCTATACGGGAAACTGTCACCTGTGACACCCCCAGTTTTTCCGCCAGAGCTTCCTGACAAAGATCACAGCGCTTCCTCAGCTTACGGATCCTCTGGCCCATCTCATATCTCTTTCGGTTAAATTCTTTCATGATCTGAAGTCCCCCTTTTCTTATCTTTTGTAAAATAACAGCCCTTTGGCTATTAGAACGTTTGTTCTTTTTCATTATACCATAAAGGGTGTCCAATAGAACGGGACGAATGGAAAATTTCTTAAATTTTTTTCAAAAAATCTATATCGCAAATAATCCTGTCCAGGTATTCCTCCCGATCACCCCATCTGTTTCCAGCAAGTAATCTGTCTGGAATCTTCGGACTGCCTCTTCCATACCTGTTCCAAATATCCCGTCTATATTTCCCAGATAGATCCCTTGCTCTGCCAGAAATCCTTCTGCCAGCACCACAAACGTACCTTTGCTTCCATACCGGACAAGGGCTGTCCCCGCTGCCTCCTTACATTTTTCATCAAAACGTTCTCCGGACAAAGGGATTTTTTTGCCGTACAGGCGGTTCAGGATATCTTTCCACACCACAAGGGCTGCCTGTCTGGTTCTGGGGCCAAACCTTCCATCCGCCTCCAGAACCGCACCGCATTCCCGCTTAAGAAGGTTTCCATACCATGTGTTCAGCCAGTTCTGGAACACCCTGATCTGGCCAAATGGTATTGCTGTCTCTGCCCCCGGCACTTCCGTTTCCCCATCATAATCGATCAGACAGTACCCCTTAATATTAGGGTCGTTCAAGGCATAACTTTTTTCCTTCACTGTGCCTCCGTTTCTGTCTCCATAAAGTGCAGATGTATTTCCCTCATTTGTATACACCCTGCCGTTTCTTACCGCAGTCACCCGGCCGATGTGCTCGTAGGTAAAAACGATCAGCGCCCCAATCTGCGGTCTGGAGGAAGTCCTCCCCTTTCTTTCAAAAGCCTGATAAGTAGAAAAGCAATGATAGCCTTTATAGGTCTGCCTGGTCATACAGAAATGCTCCAGGGCCTTTTCTGTTCCAAAAGTCTTTGCCTCCAGCCAGAACTGGTAGGTACAGCACCAGGGCTGTCCCTGACACCCCATCAGTCCCCAGGAGTCCACGTCCCGGGAATATTTCGTATAATTATTCTGCCCGGCATTGGCATCCGGGTCATCCAGGCCAACTGCACCGGCCTTCTCCTGATAACCGATCTGTGCTTTTGCCAGTTCCAAAAGCTTCTCTGATCCGTTCATATCACGCCGCCTCCTTTTCTGCATTCTCCTTCAGTATATCGATCACTTTTCTTATCATGGCAGGCAAAGGGACACCCATAAGCCCTGCATTCTCCACAATAGAAAGAAGCTCGTTTGCTATAAAACCGATACACACTGCATTTCTTATGTAGTCCATGCCAAGGAGCCTGTCCATACGGGCTGCGATCAAAATATAAAAAAGTGTCATCCCTTTCCTGCAAAGTCCCTTCCACCCGGCTCTGCTTTCCAGCGCCCCATTAGGGGATTTTGGGCTTTTGCCAAAGACCGCAGGAAGAAGGAGCCCGCCTGTGATCCAGTCCGCAGCCATAAGAATCAATAAAGTTTCCAGCGCCATATCCCAGCCCCCGAACAGCTCTGCCAGGGCGCTTCCGGCAAGAGCCAGGGTTGTAAAAATCTTGTATTTCATTCTGATTTTCCTCCATTTTCTGTAAATTCTTCTTAAAAAAGGGTATAGAAAAGGAAGCGGCAGGGTATACCGCCTCCTCAAATCTGATTCTGGATTTACTAGTATTCCTCCTCTGGAATAGTTTTAAGCACATCCAATATCACACTTTTCATATTCAGATACTCCTCATATCCATGACCTTTTTGCATTCCCGGGATGTATAATTCTCCCGAATTTAATACAATTCCCATCGGCAGGCAGAAAAATCCTTTTCTTTGCTGAACCTCCCCGCAAAACATTTCCACAAATGCATCTGAAATCTCTTCCACATAAATAATATAGGTAACACAAGGAATTCCAAAGGAAATCTCCTTTGATCTTATAACAGGGTCTAGTTCTTTGTGTATAGCTTCATTCAACTCATCTATATTTTTTCTGTTTAATTTTGAACAAAAATATTGTATAAGTATCTGTATTTTATAATTTTCCTTATCCTCGACCACCTCAAACCATAGATTATCCGTCTTTCTGCCGGAAAAAGTCTGTTTTACTTTTAGGTTGCCTGAAAAATGATCCTCAAAATACTCTATAATCGTCACCATTCTATAGTGACGCCCCAAATAATTCTTATAAAAAAATACTTTGTAATCATCATTTGCAATCACCTTTTGGCATATTTCTTTTTCCTTGAGCAGATATGCAATGTTTTTCTTTTTTTCTTGTCTGAGAATAGACCTATAATATATATTAAATCCCATGCTCAAACCTACATTTGCCGCCACCCAGACAAAAATCACAATATCCGGCCATACGGTATTATAAATAATCCCCATCTTTTTTTGTTTTGCAGAAATAACAGCAATATATATAATTCTTATTACCATAACGATTATCTGCATAATTGCAACAAGCTGGCAAAAATAATTACCTTTCAGCTTTGCCATTTTACTATCAGGATTCTTATCATAATTCTTTCGAAAATGCCCTTTTGCGTATAAAGGATTTGAGGAATCCGCCCGCATGGCTATTAAATTTGCTTTCTCTAATATTCCTCCTATTTCGTTCTCCTGCCAGCCCAGAAAAAAATATCTCCAATGTCCCCCTATCAGCATGGGTATCATATAAATATGTAAAGCCATTCCAAAGTGCCAGTGGAATTTATCTTTTGTGATCAAAAAGATAAACAATATCAGGAGCTCTATTGCCGCTGTAATATCCGCCCCAATAAAGTCTACAATCATATATATAATATTTTCACATAATTGTGCAAATACATTTTGTTTTTTCTTTTTTCTCTTTTTTTCCAAAAAAACACTCCCTATCATTCCTCAAAAATATACTTTTCATAAGCTCCGATATTTTCATCCAGGAAGTTTGTTTTATATACAAAATATATAATTTTACCATCCTTCCTGGATGGATTCTTAATTTAATTACGCATAAGTACATTTTTAATACAAACAATCGTATCATTTATAAATACCATGCGAAAACTTGTACGAGTAGGTGTCCGATATATTTCATAATTTTTATTTTGAGATTTTCTGTATGTGTTTATACCAGATGAAGTGAATTGTTTTGCTGTTGAAAGTACTGTTTTTTCAATCTTCACAACAATAACTCTATCATGAGATTTTTTTCTACACCTGTAAATATAATCTGCGACATCTATTCTTCCTTTCTTGCCATAAGAATCATATACTTTATGCATCTCTTTTTTAAATCTTTTTCCGTCAATATCGACACCCTTTCCACCTCTCCATCCACTGATTCCACCTGCGACTGCTTGAAATGCAATTTCCTTTCCATCATCTCCATTTAAAACTCCGGTTGCAACAGTTGTAGCCGCATTTACTACACCTTGTCCTATCGCTCCAACAGCACTGAAACTAACCGCCATAGAAATTCCGTCAATAACGGCCTGAGCCATGACCTTCCAATCAAATTCTTTCTTTTGAAAAACAAGCTGATCTGCTAAAGAAATTGCTGCTCCTGCCAGCCCGGCAACTACTGTCCACAGGTTTCCATTACTGTCACTTCTTGTAATCGGATTCTGATTACAATAGGTATATAGATTCCTGTTATGAAGGGTTTCTGTAGATGCTGCCAGTGTTGTCACCGCATCTGACGAGATAAACCTTCTCAACTCCGGATCATAATACCTGTTCTTCAGGTAGTACATTCCTGTCTCTTTGTCATAGTAGTAGCCTCTGTAGCGGAAAGGATTCAGCTGACCTATGGTGTCTTTCCTGCTTCCGGTGATGCTCAGGATTCTTCCCCAGCTGTCATAAGTATAGTTTACTACGGTATCTCCGGACTCGTCAACAAGGGCGATGATATCATTCTGAAGATTTCTCTGGTAAAAGTAATGTTTGCCTCCGGTTACCATGGAAAACAGGTTTGCATTGGAATCATAGGTAAACCACAGAGTCTGTCCGTTGGTGGTCTCGGACATCAGGAGGTCGCCTGCCATGCGGTATTCTGTTGCCACACCATCTACGATTTTTTTCGTTCTGGATCCGGTGTGGTCATAGAAATACTGAATCTTCTTTCCGTTGTCCACTGCCGCCAGTTTCCTTCCCAGAGTCCAGCTGTAGGTGGTGTTTCCTCTGGCAAGCATGTTTCCGATGGCATCGTAAGTCATGGCTGTGCCGTTCCAGTTTACAAGCTGGTCCTTCCATCCGGAAGCATAGGTTCCGGTTTCAGTCTTCAGCGGAGCTGCGGTGATCGTGCCTTCTGTGTACGGATATTCTTTCACAGAAGTCAGATTTCCTCCCAGGTCATAAGCATAAACAAAGGTTTTGTTCTGCTGCTGGCTGTTCTCACGGATCAGCTGGTTGCGCTCGTCGTACTGGTAGTTTTCCTTCCATGGTTTTTTCGTGCTGTTCAATGCCGGAAGAAATTCAACACTGGTGATATTTCCATTTGCATCATATTCATAGAAATACTTTTCCCCATTGACTCCGATGGAACTTGGCTGTGCTGACAAAGAGCTGCCTGTACTGTTTCCATATTCAAATGTAGTAGCCAGCGCTGCATTATTCACGTTCATATACAGCCCCTGGACTCTTCCCAGACTGTCGTAATCGGTCACACGGCTGAATTTCCCGGATATCCTGGTCTCTTTCTCCCTGCCGTCCTTATCGTAGGAATAGGTTGTTGTCACATGAGCCGCGCCGCCCTGGCTTCCCTGCTGGAACAGCTTTCTCATATGGTTGTTGGAATCATAGGTGTACTCATAGTAAGAGCCTTTTTCATCCCTGACACGCATCAGTCTGTCAAGAAGATCATAATCCAGATAGTAAGTCTTACCGGACATATGGTTTGTCACCTGGCAGAGGTTCCCCTCCTTGTTATAAACATAGGTGTTCAGCTTCTGCTCTGTCGCACCTGCGGAGGCTTTAAAAAAGCTTGCTGTCATGCGGTCCTGATCATCGTAGGTATAACGGATCTCATGGCCGTTGGCATAGGTGGTCTTCACAAGGTTTCCGTTCCCCGGTTCATAGGTATAACCGACTACCTGTTTCCCTGCAATGGAAGCTGCAGTGGTACTGCCAAATCCGTCATAGGAAAATCCGTAGCGGAAACCGTTGTGGTCGATGGAAGTCAGGTCATCCCCGGTATATCCGTAAGTATTTTTTACTGTCTGTTTCACACCGTCCACAGCCACCTGCTGCTCCACAGACACCATCCTGTCTGCACTGTCATAACCATAAGTCAGTTTTCCCCACCTTCCGTCAGTCAGGGAAAGGAGCCTGTCTGATGCCAGATCCCAGCTGTATCTGATTACATTTCCTTCCGCATCAGCCACTGCCGCCACATGGTTTTTGTCTGTGGTAAAGGATCTTGTGACCCAGATCCCGTTGTCCTGGGCATCCGGCTGTACGGTGCCGCTTTTGGTGATATTTCCTTTTTCGTCATACCGCAGACGGCTTACCACTCCCATGGCAGAGGTTCCTTTGATCACATTGTGCTTTTTGTCATACTCGTACCTGAACTTATTTCCCTGGGGGTCTGTAATGCCGGTCAGGTCGCTGCCTTCATTGTATTCAAACCGGGATGCATTCCTCTGGGCGTCCACTGCAGAGATCACATTATTTTTGTCATCATAGGTATAGCTCTGTCCAAATTCCTCCCTGTACAGGGAAAGACCGTCAAAGAATGCCATGTTAGCATTTTTACAGTAAGTATAGGAGATTTTTATACTGGTATAATCCTGCTTTGCCACATAGACGTCGCCAAGGAACTGCCAGTCCATGATGTCCGGGCTGAAGTTGGTGTAATGAACGTCGTTCTTTCCGTCAGCTCCCACAAACACTACTTCCACACCGAAGCGACGGTTCTTGTCATTGTCGGTCTCCGGAAGGGAGGTTCCCCTGCCCCAGGCATTTACCATATAGGTATCGCCTTTCTTTCCGGTCAGATCCAGCACCTTTGTCAGGCGTTTGTTTGCCTGCGGATCCCCATAAAAACGGAAGATATGACTGTCAAGGCCTCCAACGCCTGATGTAACGGAAAGTGAGATCAGCTTATCCAGCACAGGCTCCATATTCAGCTGGCAGTAACGGCTGTGCAGGAAACCAAATTCCTTCCCCTGAAGCACTGCATACCATTTCTGATTTCCATTCTGCAGCACACCCCTGATACGGATCTTCTGTCCCTCTTTCAGTGAAGAGGCTGCTGTTCCGGACAGAGACGGACTGTAAAATACCTTGTCTGCCTGTTTCATCGTACATAAAGGATAATTTCTGCACAGACGGATCACGGAGCTCTGTCTGATATATCCATAATAACGTTTCTTGTCTATCTGCATTCCTACATAATACCAGGATTGGCCGGATGCATCTTTTACTGTTGAACGGATCACCACGCCGGTTCCTTTCGGGATTACTTCCTCCACAACAGCGCCCGTATCAGATGCCTCTGCACGTAAAATTGCTCCTGATATTCCTACCGCTCCGCAATCGTCCCCGTTATTGCCGGAAAGGTATGGACGGGCCTGGGTTCCCGGGAAATATCCCTTCTGCCCGGCTGCATTTTCTACACGGTACCACTCACGCCCCTCATTTTTCATGGAAACAGAGGCAAAAAGATGGGTTCCCTTCACAGCGCTGGCTATCTTCTTTCCATTCAGAGAAGGCGTGTCATAAATATAAGGAGTTCCGGCAGCTGTAACAGTAATGGCACGGTTTATCGGAAGAAGATTGGAGGTTCCTACAGAAGTCAGTCCGTCTTCAAAATATCCTGTTTTTTTGAATCCATAAGTGCTTCCCAAATGGAAATCTCCATTATCCACAAGGTTACAGCGGCTGGCTGTACTTCCGGTTTCCAGCTGTGCCATATCGGCGTATGCCGTGCCTGTGGCGTGATTCAGGTAAAAGTATACACGGACTGAGGTATCCTTTGCGTCCTCCGGCAGAGTAAAAGTTCGGAAAAGCCTTACAAAGCCGTCTGTAGTTCCAGTCAGCTTCTCACTGTCTGCAAAGATCCATGCTCCTGTACCGTCGATGTAGCGGATCCTCAGCATGGCGCCGCCGTCTGACGCGGTCTGTTTCAGCGCAGTCTTTACATACATGGAAAAGGTATAGGTGCTTCCTTTTTTCAGAGTGACATCCTGGAGCCAACAGATATATCCGTCCAGTGTGGTGCTGTCCAGTTTCAGAGAACGGTCTCCCACCTTACAGTTGGCTTTATCTGTGTTGATGGTAATAGAGCCTGCCCCGCCTGTTCCAATGTATTTGTTCCATCCGGTCTTTGCCGCCTGGATGATCGGGTCCTTCAAAAGCTGTACCACGCTGGTCTGGAGCTTTGTGGCGTTTTCCAGGCAGTTCACATGGTTTCCGCTGCGGTTGTATTTTGCACTGGCAGCATGGCCGAAGCCGTCATGGATATGGAGAAGGTTGCCGCTGTTATTAAACCGGCAGATTTCGACGTGTTTTTTGTTGTCTGTAAATTTTGTACTGTTGTAACCATAAGTCAGGGTCAGACTGTTTCCCTCTGTTGTCCCTGCATACTCTGTGATCTTTTTCACACGATAGGGAGATGTTCCATAATATTCATATTTTACATGGTAACCGTCAATGTCTGCCGCATCTGTAAGCATATGTCTGCTGTCATAGATATAGGATACTCTTTTTCCGTCTATATCTATGATGCCCACCAGATTTCCGCCGCTGTAGCTGAACTGTTTCTTTTTGCCGGAGGGAGCTGTGACAGACTGAAGATACGTCAGTTTTCCATTGCTGTCCTTCAGATAGGACAGTACCGTCTTCCTGCCTGCCCCGTCTGTGATTCCGATAATCCTGTTGTTCGACCAGGATACTGTCAGGACATTTCCGTTTTTGTCTTTTACTTTTACCAGATAACCGTTGCGGAACAGAAGCTGGTTATTCTCCTTATCATGGATCACAAGCTGTTCTGCCGCATCTGCATGGATTGTCACATAGGCTTCGGATCCGGATTCGTCCAGCCATTTCTTTTTTTCTGTATCATAATAAAAATAGTGAACTGTGCCGTCTCCATCCACATGCTGGTAATAATCTGTCCCTGCGATTTTCAGCTTTTTCAGAGTCTGGTGATAGCTGAGTGCAAATCCATAGCCGTATCCCAGATTCACAGTACGGTTATTGGAATTATACACATGAGAAAGGCTCACAGGCATCAGACTTCCTCCGGTTGCCATAGTATCATGGATCAGGATCAGATTTCCGTTGTAATCATTGACATGGATATTTCCGGCTCTGCCCACGCTCTGGCTGTGGTAGCTCCAGTAATCCTCCAGTCCGGAATAATTCACATAGGAAATCTCGATCCTTGGACGCATATCCTGATATCCGTCATCACAGTCTGCAGAAAGGAATTCTGTATATCCGGACAGTTCCTTGTTGCTTTTGAACATCAGCCCGCAGTTCCCGCCATTCTGATACCAGTTTTTTACCATCCTGGTGATATCCAGCGTAATGTATTTCTGTGCATCTCCTTTATAAGTACACAGATCCTCCACGGTGTCTGAATAAAGAGGCTTGTTATACCAGTTAATGGAATAGTCATGCCAGCCCTGAAGAACCTTGTGTACGGCAACGGTACGCTCTTTTCCATCCTGTGCCAGAGAAACCAGTACTAATCGTGCATTGATCACCATATCCCCCGTTTTAATCTCCGGAAGATCAAAGCGCACAAAGCTCCTTGCTACCTTATCTCCTCCCATAGTCTTCAGAATAACACTCTGCTGGAAATTATCCTCCTCGTACAGTGAGTCTACATGAGCATCTGCAATATCTGTTCTTTTCTTGGAAGTGGTGGTAACAGGGTCGATGATAACCGGGAACAGACGAGCCGTACTTCCCAGCCATGCCATATCCGGAACAAAAGTGATCCTGCATTCTTTTGCCTGCTCCTTATCACCGGTGCGAAGTACTTCCAGGGAAAGACGGATGGCTTCTGACTTTTCGCCTCCGGCATCCTTCATGCAGGGTGCATGGACGCAGAAGACTTCATTTCCCTCATCGTCCAGGAAAGATACCCTATTGTCTTTCAGTACCGGCTGCAGCCCTTTCATCCTGTAAATATAACGATAGCTTTCTCTGACGGCTTTCGGATCATGAAGGATCAGGTCTTCCTTTACCCCTTCTCCATGTATCCGGCAGCGAAGATCCGCTCCTTCAAAAATTTCCGGATAAATCACCAGGTTTTTCTGCTGTTTCCGGGCTTTTGCCCCATGGCATCCCTCCATTCCCCAGGAAAGAGAGGTCTTTTCCTTCTTCATGGAAACTGTGCGGGATTCCTTTGCCATACGGTGCAGGGAGATATCCAGCGCACCCTTACGGTTACGGAAATCTGTATCCTCCTCCAGAGAATCGTCCATGTCTTTCCAGGCTCCGTCCAGATCCTGGTAGTGAATCGGCTCCAGATAAATCTCCACTGTTCTGGAATGATCCTGATTCTCAAATACTTTGCGGTTTGCCGTACGCATATCTGCAATTTCTCTTCGATTTTTGTTTCTTCTCTGCTTCATAAGTTTGTTCTCCTTTGTCAAAACTATATTTTTTATTGCCTGTAACTCAGTTCCGGTTCTGTTTTACATGAATTATGATAGCAAACTTATGTTCTGTTTTTCCATATCTGCTCTGTATAAAGCTATTCAGCTGTGTTATAAGGCGTTACTGTTCACGACCTTCATAGTAACTATAAGGCTTATATACTATATATATGTCTTTCCCTCTTGACAAATACCCTGTAGGGGTATATATTATTCACATAACCGCATACCCCTATAGGGTATATTTCAATAAAAGGAGGCAACTCATATGTCAGACCAGACCACATGCTGCTGCACCAGATCCACCCACCGTTCTCCGGAAGAGAAGAAAAAGCTTATCAACCGGATGAAGCGTATTGAAGGACAGGTGCGGGGAATCATAAAAATGGTAGAAAACGATACCTACTGCAACGATATCCTGATCCAGTCCGCTGCCGTAAACGCAGCCATAAATGCTTTTAACAGAGAGCTGCTTTCCGCACATATCCATACCTGTGTAACCCGGGATATCCGGGAAGGAAAGGACGAAACTGTTGACGAGCTGATGACAACTCTGCAGAAGCTGATGAAATAAAAATCCGAAAAGGAGGAATATGAATGGAACAATATAATGTAACCGGAATGAGCTGTGCAGCCTGCAGCTCCCGGGTAGAAAAAGCAGTCTCTCATGTGCCGGGAGTCACTTCCTGCTCCGTAAGCCTCCTCACCAACTCCATGGGTGTGGAAGGAACTGCTTCTGAGGCAGATATCATCGCTGCAGTGGAGGAGGCAGGCTACGGCGCTTCTGTAAAAGGCTCTGCCGGTCAGAAGGTATCCCCTTCCGAAGCTGCGGAAGCCCTGGCCGACCACGAAACACCTGTGCTTAAGAAACGTCTGATCGCATCTGTTGGCTTTCTGCTGGTACTGATGTACTTTTCCATGGGACATATGATGTGGGGATGGCCGATTCCTGCCTGGTTTGAGGATAATCACATTGCCATGGGGCTTCTCCAGCTGCTTCTGGCAGGTATTGTCATGGTCATCAACCAGAAGTTTTTTATCAGCGGTTTTAAGAGCCTCTGGCACAAAGCCCCCAACATGGATACCCTGGTAGCCCTTGGCTCCATGGCGTCCTTTGTATGGAGCGTGTATGTGCTGTTTGCCATGACAAGGGCTCAGGTGGACGGAAACATGGACGCTGTCATGGATTATATGATGGACTTTTATTTTGAGTCCGCCGCCATGATCCTGACTCTTATTACTGTAGGAAAAATGCTGGAAGCCCGTTCCAAGGGAAAAACCACCGACGCCCTGAAAAGTCTCATGAAGCTGGCGCCGAAAACAGCCGTGGTAATCCGCAGCGGGCAGGAAACCACGGTTCCCATTGAACAGGTAAGAAAAGGAGATATCTTCGTTGTCCGCCCCGGAGAAAACATCCCGGTAGACGGGATTGTTCTGGAAGGCTCCAGTGCGGTAAATGAATCCGCTCTTACAGGAGAAAGCATCCCCGTTGACAAGGCTGCCGGAGATACGGTTTCCGCAGCTACAGTAAATCAGTCCGGCTTCATCCGCTGCGAGGCCACTCATGTAGGCGAGGATACCACCCTTTCCCAGATCATTAAAATGGTCAGCGACGCAGCCGCTACCAAGGCTCCCATCGCAAAGATCGCCGATAAAGTTTCCGGAATCTTTGTTCCGGCTGTGATTGCCATCGCCGTGATCACCACCCTTGTATGGCTGATTGCCGGACAGACCTTCGGCTATGCCCTTGCAAGAGGAATCTCTGTTCTGGTAATCAGTTGTCCCTGCGCCCTTGGACTTGCCACCCCGGTAGCCATCATGGTCGGCAACGGAATGGGCGCCAAGCATGGGATCCTGTTTAAAACCGCCGTTTCTCTGGAAGAAACGGGCAGGGTTCAGATCGTTGCCCTTGATAAAACAGGCACCATCACCAGCGGTCAGCCGGAAGTGACCGATATCCTTCCAGCTGAAGGATTTACCGAAAAAGAGCTTCTCACCCTTGCTCTTTCCCTTGAGAAAAAAAGCGAACATCCTCTTGCCAGAGCTGTTCTGAAAAAAGCAGAAGCCCTGTCTCTTACTGCCGCTGATGCAGAAGATTTCCAGGCGCTTCCGGGCAATGGGCTTTCCGGGAAAGTAAACGGAGAAACACTTACCGGAGGAAATATGAAATTTATCAGCAGCCGGGTAATGGTTCCCGCTTCTCTTCGCAAAAAAGCCGAGGACCTGGCAGAGCAGGGCAAAACGCCCCTTCTCTTTGCCAGAGGAAACCAGCTGGCAGGTATCATTGCTGTTGCGGATGTGATTAAGGAAGACAGCCCCCGGGCAGTAAAGGAGCTCCAGAATATGGGCATCCGGGTTGTGATGCTTACCGGCGATAATGAGAAAACCGCCAACGCCATCGGCAGGCAGGCAGGCGTGGATCAGGTGATCGCCGGAGTCCTTCCGGACGGAAAGGAAAGTGTGATCCGCTCCCTCAAAGAAAAAGGCAAGGTTGCCATGGTCGGAGACGGGATCAATGATGCACCGGCTCTTACCAGGGCAGATATCGGCATTGCCATCGGCGCCGGAACAGACATTGCCATAGACGCGGCAGATGTAGTTCTGATGAAAAGCCGGCTCAGCGATGTTCCTGCCGCCATCCGTTTAAGCCGGGCTACCCTGCGCAATATCCACGAAAATCTTTTCTGGGCATTTTTCTACAACATCATCGGCATCCCCCTTGCCGCAGGTGTGTGGATCCCCATTTTCGGCTGGACGCTGAATCCTATGTTCGGGGCGGCGGCAATGAGCCTTTCCAGCTTCTGCGTGGTAACAAATGCCCTGCGGCTGAATCTTTTTAAGATCCATGATGCCTCAAAAGACAAAAAAATCAAACAAATGGTTTCCATTGACACAGAAAACCCTTATAATGAAAATAAGAATGAAAAGGAGAATCAGACTATGGTAAAGATCACTGTAAATGTAGAAGGTATGATGTGCCCGCACTGTGAGGCTCATGTAAACGAAGCTGTCAAAGCCGCTTTTCAGGCGGAGGATGTTGTTTCCTCCCACGAAAAAAAGACGACTGTCTTTACAGTGCCGGAGCGTGTAGACGAGGATAAGATCCGCGAAGTTATCAAAAACGCAGGATATGAAGTAACAGGAATTACACAGGAGTAATCATGGATACACAACAAAATATACAGGATAGAAAAGGACTGGAACGGGTCCTTTTCTATTTGAACCAGATATGGAAGTACACGGCGCATCTTCTTAAGTGGCTGACGCTGGCTGTTGTCACCGGGCTGGTCGTAGGTGCAGTAAGCAGTATTTTTGCTCATGCACTGAAAGCAGTCACCGGGTTCCGCATGGAAAATCTCCAGGTCTTTCTTCTGCTTCCCATTGCAGGCTTATGCATTGTATTCCTTTACCAGAAATTCGGAAAAAACGACGGCGGCACCAATCAGGTTCTTTCTGCCATTCGCTCCCAGGATAATATCCGTCTCCGTTCTGCCCCTATGATTTTTGTCTCCACACTTCTGACTCACCTGACAGGAGGCTCTGCAGGACGTGAGGGAGCCGCCATTCAGCTTGGGGGCAGTATCGGAAATCAGCTTGGTTCCTGGTTTCATCTGGACGAAGAGGATCAGCATGTAATTATTATGTGCGGCATGAGCGCCGCTTTTTCTGCTGTTTTCGGAACTCCCATGGCTGCCGCTGTTTTTTCTCTGGAGGTCGTCAGCGTAGGGATCATGTACTATGCCGCCCTGCTTCCATGTGTAATTTCCTCTCTGGTTGCAGCTAAATTTGCCGCCGGCATCGGCATACACCCGGAAAGCTTCCATGTATACGGTATCCCGGAGCTGACCGCTTTTACCGGCTTAAAAATGCTTCTTGTGGCAGTGGGCTGCGGACTTGTCAGCATTCTGTTCTGTGTAACCCTGAAGGGCATAGGAGATTTTTATAAGCGATTTCTGAAAAATCCTTATTTCAGGATCCTTGCCGCCTCTGCCGCTCTGATCCTGATCACCGTTCTTCTTCAGACAAAGGATTTCATGGGCGCAGGAAATGAACTGATCCAGTTAGCTGTAGAAGAAGGACAAGCCCGTCCTTTTGATTTTTTCTGGAAGCTGCTTCTTACAGCCATTACTATGAAAGCAGGCTTCCGAGGCGGCGAGATCGTTCCCTCTTTCTGTATCGGCGCCACTTTCGGCTGTGTCATGGGACAGCTTGTGGGACTTTCTCCTTCTCTCTGTGCCGCTTCCGGGATGGCCGCTCTGTTCTGCGGTGTGACCAACTGCCCCATTACCTCCATTCTTATTGCCTTTGAGCTGTTTGGATTTGAGGGCGTATCTTTCTATCTTATTGCCGTGGTTGTCAGCTATGCCGTATCCGGCTATTATGGTCTGTACAAAGATCAGACCATCGTATACTCCAAATATAAGGCGAAATATATCAATCGCCAAACAAAGTAAGTTGCGGTATTGCTGTGTCTTCGGATATTTTAGCTGCGTTTCTCATGGCATTGGTCAATATTTAGTCAACCATTATTTCTACAAATGTAGAAATAATGGTTGACTTTTATCTTCTACAGATGTAGAATAAAATCAACTTCTACAGATGTAGAAAATAAAATTCAGGGAGAATCCACTATGAAGAAAAGAACAACAAAGTTTATGACACTTATGACTGCAGCAACACTTGGGATTTTTTCAGCAGGAACTGTTATGGCAGCTGGAAATAATGATTTTTATACGCAGCCGCCGGCTGGTTCTGCCTGGGAGAATGCAGATACGGAAGGTACTTATGTCAGCTATACCAATGGAAGTGATTATGTAAATATTTATAAATATTCGCTGGAGGATGTCAAAACAGGAATTGCCAAATGCAACGACACTTATGAGGCCTGCTACCAGACAATATATTCAGAAGGAAACAGCCTGTATATGGCAGTAGGATATGCAAAAGACGCAGCTGATATAGGTGATGTGAGGAAATTTATAGAATATATCTCCTATCCTGGAAACCCGTCTTTTACCAGACAGGCAGAGGAAAATGCAGCCGGAGATTCTGATAAGGCAGAAACTGATACTTCCGCTCAGCAATCCGGAGAAGATTCAAATTCTTCCGATACAGAAGAAAATAATTCTTCAAATTCCGAAGATAACAGTGATGATTTGGCTGTTATTTCTACTGCGCCTATGGTATTAGCTGACAGTAACGGAAATACAATTACAGTCAAATATATTCTCTACGAAGACAACTCTTATGAATATCGTGGTGATGATGGAATGACATATACCGATAACGGGGATGAAACCTATACGGACGAAAACGGAAATACGTATTCAGCTCTGAATGATGATACACATCATTTGGGATATCCGCTGGAACAGCACCATCTTCAGGATGTGGAGGGCAATACTATAACGGTTACCCAGACTACAAACGGCGATTATTATTTCGCCGATGAAAACGGCACCGGATTTACCAACAATGGAGACGGGACATGGTACGATGAAAACGGCAGCAGTTATACGGAGATAGACTGACAGCGGTCAGTAGCTGAAACAAAGGGCTTCTGTAAAATATGCAGAAGTCCTTGTTATTTCCGTAAATCATGGTAAAATA
>Elaine_p2__coassemble_879_pt1 | contig 19549 bp, 18 predicted proteins | sample Elaine_p2__metabat2_low_PE_007 | metagenome-assembled genome bin Elaine_p2 | reverse complement strand
TTATGAATCAGGTTGTGGAAATCAAAGGTGTGAAGCTTCTTGCTGCAAAAGTAGAAAGCGTTGACATGAACGGACTCCGCGATCTGGGCGATCAGCTGAAAGAAAAGCTCGGAGAAGGTGTTGTGCTTCTTGCAGCTGTAAATGCCGGCAAAGTAAATCTTCTTGCCATGGCTACAGACGGAGCACAGAAAGCCGGAGCTCATGCAGGAAATCTGATTAAGGCAGTGGCAGCTATCGCAGGCGGCGGCGGAGGTGGCCGTCCGAATATGGCTCAGGCCGGTGGTAAGAATCCGGAAAAGGCGCAGGAAGCTATTGATGCAGCAGCAGGAATCCTGGAGCAGCAGCTGGCATAAAGAAAAGTAAAAAAATATTTTGCAAAATTAACCAAAAGCTGTTGACGAAAGTCGAGCCTATGATATATAATATAACTCGTGCAAGAAAAATACCCAGACAGTTGTATTTTAGCACAATCTACAACTGGAGGGAGGTTAGGTGTGAGTCTATGTCAAACGTTATCGTAAAAGAGAACGAGACTTTAGATAGCGCTCTTCGCAGATTCAAGAGAAGCTGTGCAAAAGCAGGTATCCAGCAGGAAATCCGCAAAAGAGAGCATTACGAGAAACCAAGCGTTCGTCGTAAGAAAAAATCTGAAGCCGCAAGAAAACGTAAATATAATTAATTGTGCGCAAAAATCCCTGGCATTTAGTTGTCAGGGATTTTTAAATCTGGAGTGTAAAATGAGTTTTGTGATTATGTTTCTGAAAAAAGTAATCAAGCTTTTGTTTAACAGGATATTTTATGTGGTGTTGGCCATGCTGTTGCAGCTCATATGGTTATTTCTTCTGGTGTGGAAGCTTGCTGAATATTCGAAATATATTTCTCTGGCCATTGCAGTGATCAGTGTGATCTCTGTACTGTGGATCCTGAACAAAAGAATAAATCCCTCTTACAAACTGGGATGGACAATGCTGATCATGGCTTTTCCTGTGTTTGGACTTTTGCTGTATATGCTTTTCGGTCAGTCCCGTATTGCGGATCACATGCAGATACAGTACGAAAAAATACGTAAGGAAAGTCTGCCGTATCTCCAGGCGGATCCGGAAATTTATGAAAAGATAGAAGCTGAAGATCCTTCTGCAGCAGTTCAGTCAGAATATATCTGCCATCTTTCGGCGTTTCCTGCTCATGAGCATACAGAGGCAGAATATTTTCAGGTGGGTGATGATATGTTTCCGGTATTGGTTCGTGAACTGGAACAGGCAGAACAATATATTTATATTGAGTATTTTATTATAAATGATGGAGTAATGTGGCGTACGATCCTGGACATCCTTGAAAAAAAAGCCGCAGAAGGAGTGGATGTCAGACTGATTTATGATGGGTTTGGATGCCTTACGACGCTTCCCCATAAATATGATCAGTTTCTGCAGGAAAAAGGAATCAAATGCAAGGTGTTTAATCCTTTCCGTCCGGTATTGAACATTATTCAGAACAACCGCGATCACCGAAAGATCTGTGTGATCGACGGAAAAACCGGCTTTACAGGCGGAATTAATCTGGCAGATGAATATATCAATCAAAAAGAACGCTTCGGACACTGGAAAGACACAGCAGTAATGCTGAGGGGCGAGGCAGTCTGGAATATGACAATCATGTTTCTTCACATGTGGAATGTGATCAACGGGATTAAAGAACCCATTGATTATGAACGCTATTTTCCTCATACGTATCATCCGGAGGAATTTTCAGGAAGTGGCTTTATACAGCCTTTCAGTGATACGCCTCTGGATGGAGAAGTGTTAGGGGAAAATATTTATCTGAATATTATCAATCGTGCAAAAAAATATGTATATATCTGTACGCCTTATCTGATCATTGACAATGAGATGATGACAGCACTTTGCCTTGCGGCCAAGGGTGGGGTGGATGTACGAATCATGACTCCCGGAGTTCCGGATAAAAAAATGGTATTTTTGCTTACACAGTCTTTTTATGAACAACTGATAGAGGCTGGGGTGAAAATTTATGAATATCAGCCTGGATTTCTCCATGCAAAGTCTTTTGTCTGTGATGATGAGATTGCTGTAGTGGGTACAATAAATTTGGATTACCGAAGCCTGTATCTCCATTTTGAAGATGGTGTCTGGATTTATAAAAATAAAGTGATCCAGGATATTCTGGATGACTTTTTGGAAACGATGCGCTATTGCGAGCCGATCAGTATTGATTTCTGTAAAAACAGGAATATCGTTATCAGGGGATTTCAGAGTGTATTAAGGGCTTTTGCCCCCCTGTTATAAAACAGAAACTGTCATATTTTTATGTTTCTCCATTTAGAATAGAATAGAATACCCTTGTGGGAGGACTATCTATGAATCATAAATGGAGGAACTTTTTTTATGTGCTTCTTCTGCTGGGCACAGTTTTTTCACAGACAGCATCCGTATACGCAGAAGCAGAGAGGGAGGAACCTGCTGTCAGTGCACCGGAATATGTATTGATGGAGGCAGAAACCGGAACAGTGATCGCTCAAAAAGAAAAAGATGTAAGAAGAAGCCCTGCCAGTGTAACTAAAATTATGACTCTGCTTCTTATTTTTGATCAGCTGGAAAACGGCAGCCTGAAAATGGAGGAGAAAGTTATTACAAGCGCTTATGCAAAATCCATGGGCGGGTCTCAGGTTTTTCTGGAAGAAGGAGAAGAACAGACGGTAGAGACCATGATCAAATGTATTGTGATCGCTTCAGGAAATGATGCCAGTGTAGCCATGGCGGAGCACATTTCGGGAAACGAACAGGAATTTGTAAAAGAAATGAATAAGCGTGCGGCAGGGCTTGGAATGAATAATACTCATTTCGAAGACTGCTGTGGGCTTACAGATTCAGACGGACATTATACGACGGCTTATGATATCGCTCTTATGAGCCGGGAACTGATCAACAAATATCCTCAGATACTGAAATATTCTTCGGTGTGGATGGACACTATTTTACATACGACCAGACAGGGGACAAAGGAATTTGGTCTGTCAAATACCAACCGGCTTCTGCGGACATATAACGGATGTGTAGGTCTTAAAACAGGAAGTACCAGCAAGGCAAAATTCTGCCTTTCGGCTGTAGCGCAGAGAAATGGTATTACCATGATCGCAGTGGTGATGGCAGCGCCGGATTCAAAATCTAGGATAAAGGATGCGTCTGCCCTTTTGGATCAGGGTTTTTCAAAATGCTGTCTGTATAAAGATGATGCTCTGGTAAAACTTCCGGAGATTTCGGTAAAAAAAGGAAAAGAAAAAACAGTTTCTCTTGTTTATGAAAAACAGTTTCGCTATCTCAGCACAGATGGTGTTGGGATAGAAAATATACGAAAAAAACTGAAACTCCCGAAAAGTGTTGAAGCACCTGTAAAAAAAGGGCAGAGGGCCGGTGAAATAATATACAGTCAGGGCAGGAAAGAAATCGGGAGGATATCTGTCGTTTATGAAAACAGTGTTTCAAAAGCAGGTTATATGGACTGCCTGAAAAATGTGACGGAAATTTTTTGTTTTTAGATCATAGAAGGCAGAATGAAGACAGCTTTAAAAGAACAGGATTTTTTTGACAAAGACCAGTGCTGAGAGTTATAATAAACTTCAAATAAACAAATGCCAAAGTTTTTGAGAGGAATGAAATAAATGAGAGAAATCAGAACGGAAGATGCAGTAGGTCATGTTCTCTGTCATGATATCACGCAGATTATAAAGGATGAAAAAAAAGGTGTGCTTTTTAAAAAAGGCCATGTAGTGAAAGAGGAAGATATTCCTGCACTTTTATCTGTGGGAAAGGAACATCTTTATGTGTGGGAAAAACAGGAAGGTATCCTTCACGAAAATGAGGCGGCACAGATTTTATATGATATCTGTGCCGGGGATCATATGCATGGCACAGAAGTAAAAGAAGGAAAGATTGAGCTGGTCGCTGATTGTGACGGACTTTTAAAAATACGCCGGGAAGCCCTTATAGCAGTAAATAGCCAGGGAGAGATGATGATTGCCTCACGTCATGGAGATTTTCCGGTACACAAGGGAGATAAGATCGCCGGTACCAGGATCATTCCCCTGGTCATCGAAAAAGAAAAGATGGACAGAGCGGTTCAGACTGCAGGTGAGAGTCCTCTGTTCGCTGTTTTGCCATTTAAGAAAAAAAGAGTGGGTATTGTTACAACCGGAAGTGAAGTGAAAAAGGGATTGATCAAAGATACGTTTACTCCTGTTCTGAGAGATAAGCTTTCAGAATATCCCTGCGAGGTCATTGGCCAGTCGCTTCCAGGCGATGAAAGAGAGCAGATCACAGCAGATATCCTGAAATTTATTGATGAAGGTGCAGATATGGTGATCTGCAGCGGAGGAATGAGTGTAGACCCTGATGATCGCACACCGGGTGCAATCAAAGATACAGGTGCGGATATTGTAACTTATGGGGCGCCTGTACTTCCTGGAGCAATGCTGCTTTTGGCGTATATACAAAGAGGGGAAAGAAGGATTCCTGTGCTGGGGCTTCCTGGCTGTGTTATGTATGCAAAAAGAACGGTGTTCGATCTGATCCTGCCGAGAGTTGTGGCGGATGATCCGGTAACCCGGGAAGAGATTGCAGCATATGGAGAGGGTGGACTCTGTCTCAGCTGTGAGAGCTGTACCTTCCCTAACTGCGGATTTGGCAAATAAGACATCAGAGGAGAAGTATGAAGACATTCAGAACAAAAACATATCAGATCAGGACGAAAAAGCTGAGGGGAGGTCAGCGCGTGCGTATGGCCATACTGGCTGATCTTCATGGATTTGTGTATGGAAAAGAAAATCAGGAGCTTTTTCAGGCTATCGAAGCAGCCGAAGCAGATGCCGTCCTTGTTGCGGGAGATATGGTGGTTAGTTCGGAGCCTTCTACAGCAGCTGCAGTTGCCGGTTTTTTCTGTCGGCTTGCCAATAGTCTTCCTGTATTTTATACTATGGGAAATCATGAAAATAAAATGCTTATAAATCCGGAGACTTCAGAAAAATATAAAAACTATGAACGGGTACTGACAAATGCTGGTGTCTGTTTCCTGCATAATGAACATGTTTTCATGAAGATTAAGGGGACAGATTTCGCATTTTATGGGCTGGAACTTCCTATGGAATATTACAGAAAACCGGCTTCTCCCTATCCGGATCAGGAGATACTGGAAAAACTGATTGGAAAACCTTGCGGATATGGTGTATCCGTATTGCTGGCTCATAACCCAAAATATGGAAATGCTTATTTCCAATGGGGTGCGGAGCTTACTGTGTCAGGTCATTACCACGGCGGAGTACTGAGACTTAGTGAGCATTATGGACTGGCATGTCCGCAGTATCTGTTTCTGCCTCCATATTGCTGTGGGGATTTTCACAAAGAAAATAAGCATATGCTGGTCAGTGCAGGGCTGGGAGAACATACAGTTCCTCTTCGGATCAATAATCCGCGGGAATTGATTATAGCGGAGCTGATTCCGGAAGGAATAAACAGAAAAACAGGAGAATATACAGAAGATGGCGATATCCGTTAAGATCAACGTGTTTGAAGGACCACTGGATCTTCTTCTTCATTTAATAGAAAAAAATAAGATAGATATTTATGATATTCCAATTGTAGAGATAACAGATCAGTATATGGAATACATACATGGAATGGAAACAGAAGATTTGGGGACGATGAGTGAATTTCTTGTAATGGCTGCCACGCTTCTGGATATTAAATGCAAAATGCTTCTTCCAAGAGAAGTAAATGAAGAGGGCCAGGAAGAGGATCCGAGAGAGGAACTTGTGCAGAAGCTTCTGGAATACAAAATGTACAAGTATATGTCCTATGAACTAAAAGATAAGCTGGATGGAGCGGCGGGTGTGTTTTATAAAAAAGCGACCATTCCCCAGGAAGTGCTGAAATACCGGGAACCGGTAGATCCTCAGGAACTGCTTGCGTCTCTTACTTTGGAAAAGCTGAATCAGATTTACAAATCTATTCTGAAAAAACAGGAAGCCAAGATCGATCCGATCAGAAGCAAATTCGGAACGATTGAAAAGGAAGAAGTCAGTCTCTCAGATAAAATGCTGGAAATGAAAGAATACGCAGCCGGTCATCGCAGTTTCAGCTTTCGAAAATTGCTGGAGGGACAAACATCTCGTATTCAGGTGATCGTAACGTTTTTATCAATCCTTGAATTGATGAAGATGGGATATATCCACGCAGAACAGGAGGCATTATTTGACGACATCCGGATTGAGGTCAGAGAAGATCCTGAAACATGGAGGCACCTGACAGAATTTGCGGATGAATGACTGGGATGAGGAGAATTATGGGAATAAAAAGAACAGAAGCAGCAATTGAAGCTATTCTTTTTGCTATGGGAGATTCAGTGGAGCTTTCTCGAATTGCTGAAGCGGTAGGTCAGGATAAAGATACTACCAGAAAGCTGATCCATCATATGATGGAACGATACGAGGAGGAAGACAGAGGAATCCAGATTATTGAACTGGAACAATCTTATCAGATGTGCACAAAAAAAGAATATTATGATAATCTGATCCAGATTGCCATGCATCCGCAGAAGCCGGCTCTTTCGGATGTTATGCTGGAAACCTTATCTATCATTGCTTATAAGCAGCCGGTTACAAAAGCAGAGATAGAAAAGATCCGCGGTGTAAAATGTGACCATGCGATCAATAAGCTTGTAGAATATGAACTTGTCAAAGAACTTGGGAGACTGGATGCACCGGGACGTCCCATTCTTTTTGGTACTACAGAAGAATTTCTGCGCTCTTTCGGAGTGCAGGCAATAGATGAACTGCCGGTAATGGATCCAGTACAGATGGAAGATTTCAAGGCAGAAGCAGAAGAGGAAATCCAGCTCAGGCTGGACGTATAAGAAAGGAAAGATATTTATGCCAACTACATATACCCATGATTTGTTTGGAAAAAAAGTGTATAGACAGCTTCCGGAAGAGATTCGAAAAGTGATCCGCAAAAATGGAGATCTGTTTCGCATTGGGCTTCATGGGCCGGATATTCTTTTTTATGATCTGACAAATCTTTCTGTCAGCAGTATCGGTGTGGAAATGCACAGCATACCAGCTGCCTCTTTTTTTCTGAGAGGGATGAGCATGGTGCGTGCCCGGGATGATGAAAGACTTCTTGCGTATCTTCTGGGCTTTGGCTGCCACTATCTTCTGGATAGTGTATGTCACCCTTATGTGGAAGATATGGCAAAAGCAAAAGTGATTACACATACACTTCTTGAAAAAGAATTTGACAGGACTCTTATGCTGGAAACCAATAAAAATCCATATCATTTTTATCCTTCGGACTGCATTGTTCCTAAGGTTTCCTATGCAAGGGTGATTCGCAAAATGTTCCCGGGACTGGGAACAAGAGATATTCTTGTTTCTTTAAGAATGATGAAATTCCTTACAAATGCAATGGTGTATGATAATAGAGGGAAAAGGCGTTTTCTTGTTGCATTGGTTACCCGGATAGCCGGAAAAAGAAAATCACGTTCTGCGCTGGAATTCTTTATGGAAAAAAATCCTGTGCCCGGCTCAGAAGGACCGGTGAATGAGCTTCACAGATATTTTGACCAGGCGGTAGAAGAGGCTCCGGCTTATATAGAAGAGTTATATGGTCTTTCGAAGGAAGAACTTCCTCTTTCGAAACGCTGGAATCGTACTTATAACGGATGAAGTAATATGACAGACGGAAGGCAGAATAAAGCAGCTTTGGATGCATAGAATTATCCTATAATCAAAAAAGAGGGGTATGGATATGAGACAAGCTGTTTTAAAGATTCTGCTGCCGTCTGTCATTCTTTTTCTAAGTGTTTCAGGCATATGGGAAAATGTACAGGCAGAGATTTTTGCTGAAAAGAATGTTGTGGAGAAGAAGGAGCTTGATATTCCTGTATCAGGAGGGAATCCGGGAAGCCTTTATTCATTGTCAGCAGTGCTTATGGATGGGCTTTCCGGAAGAATCCTTTATGAAAAGGGAGGAGATACGCCGAGAGCAAATGCCAGTACCACCAAGGTGCTTACATGTATCCTTGCCCTTGAAAACGGGGCAGGAGATGATTATGTAATGGTTTCTTCTAAAGCGGCGGCACAGCCGGATGTACAGTTGGGACTTGAGGAAGGCGAACAGTATTACCTGGAAGATCTTCTGTACTCACTGATGCTGATGAGCCATAATGATACTGCTGTGGCAATTGCGGAGCATATTGGAGGATCTGTTGAGGGGTTTGCGGAAATGATGAATAAAAAGGCTGAGGAAATAGGCTGCACAGATACTTATTTTATTACCCCCAATGGACTGGACGCAGAGGATGAAAATGGAAAACATCATACAACAGCACGTGATCTTGCTCTTATTATGAGATACGCCATAAACAATAAAACATTTCTTAAAATTACTGAAACCAGAGAATATACATTTTCTGATCTTAATAAAACACGCTTTTTTTCTCTTCGAAACACAAATGCCCTTTTGGATATGACAGAAGGAGTTCTTTCGGGAAAAACCGGCTTTACAGGAGATGCGGGATATTGTTATGTATGTGCATGCAGACAGGAAGAAAAACTCCTGATCATTTCTCTTTTAGGCTGTGGATGGCCGAACAATAAAACATATAAGTGGAAAGATACAAAAAAACTTCTTGAATATGGAAACAGTAATTTTTTTTATGAATCTCTATGGAAGCTTCCGGGGAATTGCAGTGCAGGAGTAAAAAATGGCGTAGAAAGAAATATGACGATTGGCGATAAGGCGATTGTCCAAGGGGTGATTTCTATCTCAGAAAAAGACAGACAAAAAAGAATACTTCTGAAAAAAGGGGAAACTCTCAGTTACAGCTTGGATCTGCAGGAAGAATTGCAGGCACCTGTAAAAAAAGGGGAACAGATTGGCACTTATACGTGCAGTCTTGGCGGTAAGCCAGTTGCCTCTTATCCTGTGACAGCAGACAGAACTGTAAAGGAGATTTCTTTTTTCTGGTGTGTGGATCAGGTCTTTCACGAATTTTTTCATTGAAACAGGATAAAAACCCTGTCAAAAATTGTATGCCCTGCCAAAAAAAATGAGGTTAAATTTTTAACAAAAACATGTTATCCTATTGAAATATTTTTGAAAAAAGGGTACAATTATAATCGGCTGAAATTTTGGTTATACTTAAAATTCTTATAAAAATGGAGGGCAAACGAGAATGAGTAATGCAACACCAAGTTTAGCAAGCACAAGAATTACTTCTTTGCTTGATGCGAACAGTTTTGTTGAAATCGGTAAAAGTATTACAGCAAGAAATACTGATTTTAACATGGCTGAAACAAAAGCACCTTCAGACGGTGTGATCACCGGCTCAGGTGTCATTGACGGAAATCTTGTATATATGTACAGCCAGGACGCTTCAGTTCTGAACGGAACTGTAGGCGAAATGCATGCAAAGAAAATTTCCGCACTCTATGATCTTGCGATGAAAACAGGAGCTCCTGTTATCGGTCTTGTTGACTGTGCCGGTCTGAGACTTCAGGAAGCAACAGATGCACTGGAAGCTTTTGGTTCCATTTATCTGAAACAGACCCTGGCATCTGGAATGATTCCGCAGATCACAGCAGTTTTTGGTACCTGCGGCGGTGGAATGGCAGTTGTTCCTGCACTGACAGATTTTACCTTTATGGAAGCAAAAAAAGGTAAAATGTTTGTAAATACACCAAATGCTCTTGAGGGAAATCATGTTGATAAATGTGATACAGCTGCAGCTGAATTCCAGAGTCAGGAAACTGGTCTTATTGATGGAGTCGGCACTGAAGAGGAGATTCTTGGAGAAATCCGTCAGCTTGTCAGCCTTCTTCCTTCCAATTTTGAAGATAATGACTCTTTTGTAGAATGCACAGACGATCTGAACCGTACCTGTGATGACCTGGCAGCTTGTGCCGGAGATACCTCTATTGCACTTTCCAGAATTGCAGATGACGGACTTTTCTTTGAAACAAAGAAAGAGTATGGCAAGGATGTTGTGACAGGATTCCTTCGTCTGAATGGAGCAACTGTTGGTGCAGTGGCAAACAGAACAGAAGTTTACAATGAAGAAGGCGAAAAAACAGAAGAGTTTGATGGAACTATTTCCGCAAGAGGCGCAAGAAAGGCAGCAGATTTCGTGAAATTCTGTGATGCTTTTGACATTCCTGTACTTACTCTTACAAATGTTACCGGTTTTAAAGCTACTCTCTGCAATGAAAAAATGATGGCAAAATCTGTTGGCGACATGGTCCATGCATTTGCAGATGCAACTGTTCCGAAGGTGAACGTGATCATCGGCAAAGCATATGGTACTGCATATGTTGCTATGAACAGCAAGTCTGTAGGTGCAGATCTTGTTTATGCATGGGAAAATGCAGAAATCGGAATGATGGATGCTTCTCTTGCAGCTAAGATCATGTATCCGGGAGCGGATGCAGCAGTACTGAATGAAAAAGCAGCTGAGTACAGAGAACTTCAGTCCGGTGTTGCATCTGCAGCAGCAAGAGGCTATGTGGACACAGTCATTACTCCGGCTGATACAAGAAAATATGTGATCGGAGCTTTCGAAATGCTGTTCACAAAGAGAGAAGACCGCCCGGCTAAAAAGCACAGTGCAGTCTAAGAGAGGTGAGCATATGAATCAGATGTTAAAAAGAGCGTCTTCTGTCTGTGCGGTAGCAGTCTGCGCTGCTTCTCTTACTTTTTCCGGCGCAGCAGTTGTAATGGCAGGCGGCGAGATCGATGAGTCAATCAATACCCAGATCGTTATGACTGCAGAGGGTCTGACCAGCGAGATCGTCACACTTGGAGAGGATGAGATCAAGGCTTATCTTGAATCCGGAGATGAATTTACTGTAAGTGCAATGACAGCCTGGGATGATGCAAGAGAGTCGGTAGGAGAGTTTGTAGAAGCAGGCTCAGCTGAGGTTGAGTTTTCAAACCGTCAGTATACAGCCACTGTACCGGTTGATTTCGAAAAGCTTGATGCAGAATTCGTTTATGTGTTTGAAGAGACTGACGGAATGGTCACTCCTGCATCTGTAGCAGTGAATGTCCAGTATCCGCTGTCAACAACTATGAAGAATGCGGGATTAAATACCCTTATGGGACTTGGAACAGTATTTGTGATCCTGATCCTTTTGATCTTTGTGATCTCCATGTTCAAGTTCATCCCAGGTTCCTCAGCAGCTAAAAAAGAGAAAAAAGAACCTGTGTCTGTACCGACACCTGCGCCGGCAGCACCAGTACCGGAAACTGCAGAACTCAACGATGATAACGAGCTGATCGCAGTTATTGCAGCAGCTATTGCAGCGGCTGAAGGAACAAGCACTGATGGATTTGTTGTACGTTCTATTCGTAAAATCAAACGTCCAAGAAGATAATTGTTAATTAGGAGGATAATAAAATGAAAAGCTATACAATTACCGTAAACGGAACTGCATATGAAGTAACTGTAGAAGAAACCGGCAGTGTATCTGCACCGGCAGCAGCACCGAAGGCGGCACCGGCAGCAGCTCCAAAAGCAGCGCCGGCAGCACCGAAGGCAGCAGCACCGGCAGCAGGCGCAGGCGCTGTTAAAGTAACTGCTTCTGTTCCGGGAAAAGTACTGAAGGTTGTTGCATCTGCCGGACAGGCAGTAAAAGCCGGTGACAGCATTGTGATCCTTGAATCCATGAAAATGGAGATTCCTGTAGTTGCACCTCAGGATGGTACAGTTGCAAGTATCGATACAACAGAAGGTGCTTCCGTAGAAAACGGAGATACCCTGGCAACCATGAACTAAGACGGGAGGTATTCAGATGTCTAATGTTGCAGAAACCCTGTCTAACCTGATTCATCAGACAGCTTTCTTTAACCTTACATGGGGCAACTATCTGATGATCGCGGTGGCATGTGTATTCTTATTCCTTGCAATTAAAAAGGGATTTGAACCTCTTCTTCTTGTTCCGATCGCTTTTGGTATGCTTCTTGTAAATATTTACCCGGATATTATGGCACATCCGGAAGATATGTCCAATGGAGTTGGCGGACTTCTTCATTATTTCTATCTGCTTGATGAATGGAGCATCCTTCCGTCTTTGATTTTCATGGGCGTAGGTGCCATGACAGACTTCGGTCCGCTGATTGCCAATCCTAAGAGTTTCCTTCTTGGTGCGGCAGCACAGCTTGGTATTTATGTTGCTTACTTCCTTGCAATCATTCTTGGATTTAATGGAAAAGCAGCAGCAGCTATTTCTATTATCGGAGGAGCTGATGGTCCGACATCTATTTTCCTTGCAGGAAAACTTGGACAGACTGCCCTTATGGGACCTATTGCGGTGGCGGCATATTCCTATATGTCACTGGTTCCGATCATCCAGCCGCCGATCATGAAAATGTTTACAACAGAAAAAGAACGTAAGATCAAAATGGATCAGCTTCGTCCGGTCAGCAAGCTGGAAAAAATTCTTTTCCCAATCGTGATCACAATCGTAGTTTGCCTGATCCTTCCTACAACAGCTCCGCTGGTAGGTATGCTGATGCTTGGTAACCTGTTCCGTGAATCAGGAGTTGTAAAACAGCTCACAGAAACTGCATCCAATGCAATGATGTATATCGTAGTTATCCTTCTGGGTACTTCTGTAGGAGCTTCCACAAGCGCTGAAGCATTCCTGAACCTGGATACTCTGAAAATCGTAGCACTTGGACTTGTGGCTTTTGCCTTTGGTACATTTGGCGGTGTTATGCTTGGTAAGCTTATGTGTAAGCTTTCCGGCGGAAAGATCAATCCATTAATCGGCTCTGCCGGTGTATCTGCTGTTCCGATGGCAGCCCGTGTATCTCAGAAGGTAGGTGCAGAAGCGGATCCTACCAATTTCCTGCTGATGCATGCCATGGGACCAAACGTAGCAGGTGTAATAGGTACAGCCGTAGCAGCCGGAACCTTCATGGCGATCTTTGGTGTCTGATAGAAAAGAATTTGCGGACATCAGTCAAACAAGTGAATTATATTATTCTGTATTTTAGATCAAGGAGAATAAATAATGGCAGAATTAGAGAAAAAACCTGTAAAAATCGTGGAAACTGTCCTGCGTGATGCGCATCAGTCCCTGATCGCTACAAGACTCAGCACAGAACAGATGCTTCCAATTGTTGATAAAATGGACAAGGTAGGCTACCATGCAGTAGAATGCTGGGGCGGTGCTACTTTTGATGCTTCTCTCCGTTTCCTGAAAGAGGATCCGTGGGAAAGACTTCGTAAATTCCGTGATGGATTTAAGAATACAAAACTTCAGATGCTGTTCCGTGGACAGAATATCCTGGGATACCGTCCTTATGCAGATGATGTTGTTGAGTATTTTGTGCAGAAATCTGCAGCAAACGGTATTGATATCATTCGTATTTTTGACTGTCTGAATGATATGCGAAACCTGAAAACAGCTGTAAAGGCAGCCAACAAAGAAAAAGCGCATGCACAGGTAGCGCTGTCTTATACACTTGGAGATGCCTATACACTGGAATACTGGACAAACATCGCAAAAGAAATCGAAGAAATGGGTGCGGACTCTATTTGTATCAAGGATATGGCGGGTCTTCTTCTCCCATATCAGGCAACAGAGCTTGTAGGTGCCCTGAAAGATGCTGTTAAGATCCCGATCGATCTTCATACACATTATACTTCAGGTGTTGCTTCCATGACTTATATGAAAGCAGTAGAAGCGGGTGTTGACATTATTGATACAGCAATCTCTCCATTTGCACTGGGAACATCCCAGCCTGCAACAGAGGTTATGGTTGAGACCTTTAAGGGAACACCGTATGATACAGGATTCGATCAGCAGCTTCTTGCTGAGATCGCAGACTATTTCCGCCCGATCCGTGACGAGGCTCTTGACAGCGGCCTTCTGAATCCGAAGAATCTTGGCGTTAACATTAAGACTCTTCTGTATCAGGTACCAGGCGGTATGCTTTCCAACCTGACATCTCAGCTGAAAGAACAGCATGCAGAAGATAAATTCTATGATGTTCTGGAAGAAGTTCCGAGAGTACGTAAAGACCTTGGAGAGCCGCCACTGGTTACTCCGTCTTCTCAGATCGTTGGTACTCAGGCTGTATTCAATGTTCTTATGGGTGAAAGATATAAGATGGTTACAAAAGAAACTAAGGATATCTTAAGCGGTAAATATGGTGCAACTGTAAAACCGTTTGACCCGGAAGTACAGAAAAAATGTATCGGAGATACTCAGCCGATCACCTGCCGTCCGGCAGACCTTATTGAAAATGAGCTTGATAAACTGGAAGGTGAAATGGCACAGTACAAGGAGCAGGATGAGGATGTTCTTTCTTATGCCCTCTTCCCGCAGGTTGCTACTGAGTTCTTCAAATACCGTCAGGCACAGGAGACAAAGGTTGACGAAACAGCAGCAGACACAAAAAACGGAGCTTATCCGGTATAATATAACGTAAAAGGTTAAGGGGCTGTTGTGAAGCTGTGCTTCATTAACAGCCCTTTCCTGTATGAAAGGATATTCATGAATAAAAAGAGAGTCATTATTGTGGGAGGCGGAGCTGCCGGTATGCTTACGTCGATTTTTGTTGCAAAAAACGGCTGTGAAGTAACACTCTTTGAAAAAAATGAAAAGCTTGGAAAAAAACTGTATATTACAGGCAAGGGGCGATGCAACGTAACCAATGACTGCAGTCCTGAGGAATTATTGAATTCAGTGGTTCAGAATGCAAAATTCCTGTACAGTGCCTTTTATACATTTACCAGTCAGGACATGATGGATTTTCTTGAGGAAGCAGGAGCCCCACTGAAAACTGAGCGGGGAAATCGTGTATTTCCATGCTCTGATCATTCTTCTGATATTATCCGTGCTCTGGAAAGAAAAATGAAAGAATATGGTGTCTGCATTCATTTGAAAAGTCAGGTGAAAAGCCTGCTCCTGGAAGATGGAAAAGCAGAGGGCGTATGTCTTTCCAATGGAAGCGTCTTCAAAGGAGATGCGGTGATCGTAGCTACCGGAGGTTTGTCTTATCCTACAACAGGATCTACAGGAGATGGTTATCGTTTTGCAGAAAAAGCCGGACATAAGGTAACTGAGCTTTCTCCGTCTCTTGTTCCTCTTCATACAAAAGAGAATTACATTCCGGAAATGGCCGGACTTTCCCTGAAAAATGTGGAACTGACTGTAAAAAGCGGTAAAAAGATCCTTTACAGAGATTTTGGAGAAATGATGTTCACACATTCAGGAATCACAGGTCCGCTTGTGCTGTCTGCCAGTGCGCATATAGGTACAGCCCTGAAAAAAAATGGAGAACTGACAGCATTTTTGGACCTGAAGCCTGCACTTTCTCCGGAGCAGTTAGACAGCCGCATTCTCAGAGAGTTTGAAACAGGAAAAAACAAACAGTTTAAAAATGTAATAGGTGTTCTTTTTCCGTCTTCACTGACTCCTGTTATGCTGAAAATCGGCGGGATCCCTCCTGAAAAACCAATTCATGAGATATCCAGGGAAGAAAGACTGCGTTTTGGAGCTCTTGTAAAATCTTTCCCGTTTACCATTATCGGTCTTGGGGAATTTAAGGAAGCCGTGATCACCAGAGGCGGTGTTTCCGTAAAGGAGATCAATCCTGCAACAATGGAGTCAAAAAAAGTGCCGGATCTGTATTTTGTGGGAGAAGTACTTGATCTTGATGCAGTAACCGGTGGTTTTAATCTTCAGATAGCCTGGTCTACTGCTTATCTTGCGGCTATGGCTGTATGTGAGGAATAAGGAGGAAAGTAAAATGAGCTATAATATTGCTATTGATGGCCCGGCGGGAGCGGGAAAAAGCACTATCGCAAAAAAAGTTGCAAAAGAGCTTTCCTGTGTGTATGTAGATACAGGAGCAATGTACAGGGCAATGGCCCTTTATCTTCTCCGCTGCAAGGTGGACAGAGAAAATCCTGCACTGATCGGAGAAGCCTGCCAGGGCGCAGAGATTTCCATTGAATACAAAAACGGAGAGCAGATTGTTCTTTTGAATGGTGAGAACGTAAATGCTTTTCTGCGTACAGAGGAAGTTGGCAACATGGCTTCTGTCAGCTCGGCGAATCCTAAGGTAAGAGAAAAGCTTCTGGACCTTCAGAGAAAACTGGCCGAGTCTATGAATGTTGTTATGGATGGAAGGGATATCGGCACTACGATTCTTCCGAATGCGGATGTGAAGATTTATCTTACTGCAAGCTCTCTTACCAGAGCGAAACGTCGTTATCTCGAACTTCAGGAAAAGGGTGAGAAATGCGATCTGGATGAGATACGAAGAGACATTGAAGAGCGTGATATGAGGGATATGAGCAGAGAAATCTCACCTTTGAAACAGGCGGAAGATGCTGTGCTTGTGGATTCTTCTGAAATGACGATTGAAGAAGTGGTAAAAAGTATTTTACAGATCTTCAGAGAAAAAGTGATATTATCAGATGAGGTTGGGAAAAATGAAGGTTAAGACTGCAAAAACTGCCGGTTTCTGTTTTGGTGTAAAGCGTGCGGTGGACAGAGTTTATGAACTCATCGAAGAAGGCGTTTCTCCTATTTACACTCTGGGACCTATTATCCATAATGAGGAAGTTGTCTCAGATCTGGAAAAAAAGGGTGTTTCGGTGATCGGAGAGGAGGATATTCCTGGTATCCGTAAAGGAACTGTAGTGATCCGTTCTCACGGAGTAGGACGTGAAGTGTATGAGAAGCTCAAAGCTTCCGGTCTTTCCTTTGTGGATGTTACCTGTCCTTTCGTACTGAAGATACACCGGATCGTAGAGCGGGAAAGCAAAGCCGGAAAACAGATCATAATATTCGGTGATCCGGATCATCCTGAAGTGAAGGGAATCTGCGGATGGTGCGAAGGGTCCTGTACAGTCCTCAGAAGCAGAGAGGAAACAGAGAATTTTGTTCCGGATCCGGACAAAATCCCCTGCGTTGTTTCGCAGACGACATTTAATTACAACAAATTTAAAGAATTAGTTGAAATTCTCTGCAAAAAGAGGTATGATAATAATGTTTTAAATATTGACAATATTTTAAACACTATTTGTAATGCTACCGAAGAACGGCAGAAAGAAGCACAATCCATAGCCGGAGAGGTAGACACTATGCTTGTCATTGGCGGCAGACATAGTTCCAATACTCAAAAGCTGTTTGAAATATGTAAAGAGGAATGTGGAAATACTTACTATATACAAACACCTGTAGACTTGGATTCTGAAATGTTCCAACGCAGTAGTTATGTAGGTATTACAGCAGGGGCTTCTACCCCAAAGAAAATTATTGAGGAGGTTCAAGAACATGTCAGAATTAAGTTTTGAACAGATGCTGGAAGATTCCGTAAAAACTATCAGAAATGGAGAGATCGTGCAGGGTACCGTCATCGATGTAAAAGAAGATGAGATCATCCTGAATATCGGCTATAAAGCAGACGGTATCATCACCAAGAGCGAGTATTCTAATGACAGCTCTCTTGTACTTGCAGATGCAGTACATGTAGGTGACACAATGGAAGCCAAAGTTCTCAAGGTGAACGATGGTGAGGGTCAGGTTATCCTTACTTATAAGAGACTTGCTGCAGAAAAAGGCAACAAACGTCTGGAAGCTGCATTCGAATCTCAGGAAGTTCTGAAAGCGCCTGTAACACAGGTACTGGACGGCGGTCTTTGTGTAAATGTTGAGGAAGCAAGAGTATTTATTCCTGCAAGCCTTGTATCCGATACTTATGAAAGAGATCTTTCCAAGTATGCAGACCAGGAAATCGAATTTGTTATTACTGAGTTTAATCCAAGAAGACGCCGTATCATCGGTAACCGTAAACAGCTTCTTCTTGCAGAAAAAGCTGAGAAGCAGAAAGAGCTTATGGAGAGAATCCAGGCAGGAGATGTTGTAACTGGTGTTGTTAAGAATGTAACAGATTTTGGTGCATTTATCGATCTTGGCGGCGCTGACGGTCTTCTTCATATTTCCGAAATGTCCTGGGGCAGAGTAGAAAATCCGAAGAAAGTATTCACAGTAGGTGAAGAAGTTAAAGTCCTTATTAAAGAGATCAACGGAGATAAGATTGCACTTTCTCTGAAATTCCCGGAAGAGAATCCGTGGCTGACTGCTGCTGAGAAATTTGCAGTAGGAAATGTTGTAGAAGGCAAAGTTGCACGTATGACAGATTTTGGTGCTTTTGTTGAACTTGCACCAGGAATCGATGCTCTTCTTCACGTATCTCAGATTTCCAGAGAGCATGTTGCAAAACCGTCAGATGTTCTTACTATCGGTCAGGAGATTCAGGCTAAAGTTGTTGACTTCAATGGCGAAGATAAAAAGATCAGCCTTAGCATGAAAGCCCTTGAGGCTCCGGCTGCAGAAGAGACAGAAGACGCTGAATAATTCGATTTTTAAATGAAGACAGTATAATTAAACCGGCTGCACAGATTCTGTGCGGCCGGTTTATGCATATAAGAATAATTCTTAAAGGTTCTCGTGTCATTTCTGACTTAACAGGCAGGGCAGTGTGTGGTTTAAATACTGTTTTTGTTTGTCTTTGTCATTCAAAAAGCTTTCATCACACAAAAACCATGTATAACAGGTTTCCGGGCGTGCGTTTTTTCTCAGACTTTTGTCCATATAACGGCTTAGTATTTTCGGCATGGCGGTATCTTCCCGGGGGATATAATCATAATCTTTATAATTGCTGTAATATTGTTTTGCTTTATGGTCTGTTACTTCTGCTTCCAGCGCTCCTTCTTTTTCTTTACAGGTAAAATAGAATCCGGAACCTTTTTTGGATACAGGCACAGGAACAGGAACGGGAAGCTTAAATTTTATGATCAGTTTCTCGCTTTCCAGAAAAGCATTAAGAGGTTCATAACCATTTTTTATTAAAGCAGGATAGGACAGCATGGAAAAAATCCTTCCCAATCCAAGCATATCTTCTTCATTATGTCCCATAATGATATCTTTGAGTACAGAGTCCCTGTTTTTTTCGTAAGATTTATAAAGATGAACGCATTCTCCTCCACTGCAGTGTTTTCTTGGTGGAAGTCCGAGAAAATATTCCAAATCCGGCTGTTTCATTTTTTTCAGCTTCAGCAGATCTTTACAGGATTTCAGTTTCTGATACAGATCAAGAGAGAGGAGACTGGCAAATGGAGAAGGAAGGTTATGCATTTTATAGCGTTCCTCTAAATATGGCTGATCAAATGAAGTCCCATTATATTGTATGGTGGAAGATGCATTTTTTAAAAAGTCGGAAAAAATATTAAGGAGTTCTTTTTCTTCCTCATGGTTTTCTGCCATCCATTGATAAAGAAACCATGTATTATTTTCATGCGTTAATGCGCCAATCAAATATAAAAAAGTGGAATATCGTGATAGTCCGGTGGTTTCGATATCATAAAAAACAGGGCGTAGACCACAATCAAAAGAGACAGAATTCGATAAAGTTTTAACATAGTTGAACTCTAAAAATCCTTTAAAAATAGGTATTTTTTTAAC
>Elaine_p2__coassemble_605_pt1 | contig 28438 bp, 26 predicted proteins | sample Elaine_p2__metabat2_low_PE_007 | metagenome-assembled genome bin Elaine_p2 | reverse complement strand
TTGCGGACAAACGGTTTTCAAGACCGCCTCGTTATGACCACTTCGATATCTCTCCTTATGCAATTCTGCGTTTTCCGATCTTTTTCTCGTTGACGCGAATTACATTCTATCATCAAACATCATTCCTGTCAAGACATAAAATCAAATATTTTTCAAAAAAATTTCAGCTATTATGCATTTCACATTAAATCAAAATCTTTGATTACAGGGAACCACAAAATAACACGAAACACTTTCTCCATTTCAGGAATTTCTACACATCCATTCATCTGGTACATCATATGAGATACATTTTTTAATCCGATTCCCGTTCCATTTATATGACTATCTGAAAGAGCAATCCCATTCGTAATAGAAATCCCCACCTTATCTGATAAATAAAAGAATTCCAGACACACTTCCTGTTTCATATCGCCATATTTCCTTATATTAGAAACAAGATTGTTTATAATCCTCCCCATATAATTTCTGTTAATCTGTACCAGAATCGGTCTCCAGACGATTTTCTTGGCATTAACCGAAAAACCAACGTAGTCTAATAATGCCAATAGTTCTGACATGTAGTCCCCAAATGCACTCTCCACTTCCTCTGCAGATTCCAAATCTATTTTTTCTTTTGAAAACACAAAAAAATATTCAAACATCTGGTCTGAAAGCGCTCTAATCTGAAAAATCTTATCAAACGCTTTATCTATATACTCCCGACTGACTTTCCCCTCGTTTTCCTGCTTTCTTAATATTTCAATATAAGTCATAAGACCTGTCAGCGGAGTACGAAGATCATGTGCCATGCCAAGCACCAGTTTATCCTGTGCCACACGCATTTCATGCTCCTTTTCTTCTCTGTAAACCAGCATTTTTCTCATTATATCTAAACCCTGAGCCAGTTTTGCCAGTTCATCTTGCCCCTCCACCATTATGTTTGCAGATAAATTTCCCTGCCCAATTTTTTCTACTTCTCTTTCTAGATAACAGATATAATCCACATCTTCACGAATACCCGACATAAGAACTATAAGGCCCAATACTAATCCGGTAAATAGTGAAATTCCCAGAAGAATATCATGACACCTTTCATTTCTTCCATCATAAAGCTGCACATTTGCATTTCCGTCTGCAAATTCAATCACATTTGTATAGCCTTTTTCCCAGTTAGTCAAAAGCTGAATTCCATCTTCTACAATTCCCTCCTGTATCTTAAGATCAAACAAAAGGCGTCCTTCTCTTACAACAACAAATTCTATTATACGATTGTCATATGCCCACTTTTTTAGACTTATAGCATCTGTAGCTTTGATATGATGTTTTTCTACATGAATTTGAAGTTCTTCCAGAATTTTACTCTCTCCCAAAAAATTTGATTCCCAAAAAAATCGATCCATCCATTCTCTTCCGCCAATATCAAGTAAAAGAAATACAAAAAGGCCTGCCAAAAAACTTCGAACAAGCCTTTTTAACATTTTCCTCTTCATACTGTCATTTTGCTTTCTTTTCAACAATACGCCCAAAACGATATCCCTTTCCCCACACGGTCTGGATGATCTGTGGCTTTTGCGGATCTGCTTCTATTTTTATACGAAGCTTTCGGATATGCACCATTACTGTATTTGCTGAGGTATAAACAAAAGGCTCTCCCCACAGACTTTCATAAAGATTTTGAATAGAAAAAATCTTCTGTGGATTTTGTATCATCAGACACAAAATCTTATATTCGATTTCTGTAAGATTGATTTCTTCATCCCCTATCCATACTTCATTAAACTCAGTACATAATCTGAGTTTTTCGGATATCACCCATTTGAGATTTTTCTTTTCAAGCTGTGCACGATTATAAACCTTGTATCTTCTCAGCAGAGCTTTCACCCTTCCAAGAAGTTCTGCGTACGAAAACGGCTTTACAAGATAATCATCTCCTCCAGCCATTAATCCCATTAATTTATCAGATTCTTGATCTTTTGCTGTCAAAAACAAAATAGGAGCATTTGATATTTTTCGAATTTCCTGGCAGGTTTTTATTCCAGATAGTCCGGGCATCATAATATCCAAAAGGATCAGATCCACCACCCTCTCTGTATCTTTGACAATTTTTATCCCTGCATAACCATTTTCCGCTTCCTCCATATGATATCCTTCTGCTTCCATGAGAATCCTTACACCTTCACGAATTGAGCCATCATCTTCTATTATCAAAATTGTTTCTTCATTCATAGTTGCATTGTTCCCCATTATCCTTACGCATATAAAATAAAGCTATAAAAATTAACACAACAAATCCAATAATGGCCGGAATACCATAATCTATCGTTCTGGAACCTGGGATGCCTACCAGTAAATGGCTTTGACTGTCAACCGTATACGTCCATAACGCCGGGAAAATCTGCTCTACATCTATATGAATAATCTGTGAATCTCCAGACAATAGGTTAAAAAGCATATGTACCACCACAGAAGACCAAATAGAACCCGTTTGACAGGTAATCAAAGCCAGCCCTGTCCCTGCAAGCATCAACGCTCCCAAAACAAGGATGCCATCTGAAAGGCTCTGTATCTCCACCGAGTCGAAATGTATACTCGCAAAGAGAAATGAAGAAATCATAATTGCTTTATTTCTTCCCAATTCCTTTTCAAGAGAACCCAACATCAATCCGCGAAAAGTTACTTCCTCCATTATACCCGCTCTTACTCCGTCGCAAAACACTGAAAGCAGAATGGTGTCAAACATTGTCTGAAGCGGAAGATTCTCCCATCTAAATTTTCCAGGTATAAATAAAATATAAAAAAGACTTATTGTACAAGGAAGTATTATTCCAATCATACACCATTTGGGATCAGGCAACGGCTTTCCAAGATTTATTTCCTGTACCGAGGAGTTCATGAGATATTTTGTATATAAGTAAATTAACCCCAATATACACGCAATAGCCAATGACACCGCCAATAAACGTTGCAGACTGCCTGGCAAATCAACGCTGTAAGCAAAAAGCGAAAAATCAAAAGACACTCTATATATTATATATGCAGCAAGTGTATGCAAAATACTTTTCTTCATATTTTCCTTTCAATATTCTCTCTTCATTGCTTGCTGACGAATTCTTTTCTTCAGTTATATTACTTACCGAAGTATCATTTCCATCATTATATACAGTGTAGCCTCCATCATCAAACAAAGCTACTCCATCGGTATTTTCGGCAGCTGACACACCATATGCAGGAACGACCAGCATAGCCATAGACAACATTGTTGTGCCCAGTTTCATAAGTTTTTTACCCATAACAACACATCCTCCATTTAAATAATATTTTATTTTCAGTTCTGCAGTTCCTGGATACAGTTATATCGTACAGGCAAATTCTTAATTAAAGCCTTATAATCTTCTTAATAATTCTTAATTTCAATCTGCAAAACCACTATAAAATATTCTTCTGGATTCAAATACCTGCCATTTTTTCCAATGCTTTCAAAAAAATTTCAGCTATATCCAGATCCTCTGGAGTTGTGATCTTAATATTCTTATAAGATCCCTCTACAAGGGCAATTTTCACTCCTGTTTCCTGCTCTACCACCATAGCGTCATCTGTGATTGCAGACATATCCCGGCAGCGGATTTTCTCATGCGCCTCTCGAATCAGCCTGTACTCAAAAATCTGAGGTGTCTGAATGGTCCAGACAGTGCTTCTGTCCGGTGTCTCTGCAACATATCCCTGTATATCTGCTATTTTCACCGTATCTTTAGAAGGCATACCGATCACACAGGCGCCTGTTTTCTCAGCCCCCTGTACACCTCTCTGAATGATTTCTTCAGTAACAAACGGTCTTGCTCCGTCATGGATCAGGACATATTCCGTATCCTGGCAGGAAAGAAGCCCCTGATAGACAGAATCATATCTCTCTTTTCCACCAGATACCACTTTTGTCACCTTAGTGAAACCATATTTTTCTACAATTTCCTTTTTACAAAAGGAAATCGACTCCGCTCCTGTAACCAAAATAATATCGCGAATCATGCCACTGTCCTGGAAACATTTCAAAGAATAATAAAGCAATGGTTTTCCTCCCAGCTCCAGAAACTGCTTCTGTACTTTACTGTTCATCCGTTTTCCCTGTCCTGCTGCCAGAACAATAGCCGTATTTTTTCCTTCCATAAAACCTCCCCAGCAGTTTTTATCTTTCTCCCAGTTTCAGATTGGGCACTGCATTCAGATCCCAGCCATGGCGAGTTCCCTTTTTGTACTCATAATAAGCTGCTGCTCCGATCATGGCAGCATTATCCGTACAGAAAATCGGTGAAGGACGGAAAAACTGATAGCCATTTTCTTCACAGGCTTTTTCCATAGCGGCCCTCAGAGTACCATTGGAAGCCACACCTCCTGCAATTGCCACTTTATCCATTCCATAATCTTTTGCCGCCATCATAGTATGCTCTACCAGAACATCTACCACTGCTTTCTGGAAAGATGCCGCCAGATCTGCACGATTTACCTCTTCGCCCTTCATCTGAGCCTGATTCAGATAGTTCAGAACAGCAGATTTTACCCCGCTGAAACTGAAATCATAAGGACAGTCTCCTACTTTCGCTCTCGGGAACTGTATCGCATCCGGATTTCCTTCTTTTGAAAGCTTATCGATCTTCGGACCTCCCGGATATCCCAGACCAATAGCACGGGCAACCTTATCAAAAGCCTCTCCTGCCGCATCGTCTCTGGTTCTTCCCAGAATCTCAAACACACCGTAATCCTTTACGATTACCAGATGGGTATGTCCCCCTGAAACGATCAGGCAGAGAAACGGCGGTTCCAGATCCGGATGTTCGATATAGTTTGCCGAAACATGACCCTCAATATGATGAACACCCACCAATGGAAGTTTTTTTGCATAGGCAATAGCCTTGGCTTCTGCAACGCCTACAAGCAGCGCGCCTACAAGCCCCGGTCCATAGGTAACGCCAATGGCATCAAGGTCATCCAGTGTCACGCCTGCCTCTTTCAGCGCCTCCTCAATAACCTGATTGATCTTTTCTATATGTTTTCTTGATGCAATTTCCGGCACAACACCGCCGTACAGTTTATGAAGCTCAATCTGCGAAGAGATCACATTTGACAGAATAGTTCTTCCGTTTTTTACAACAGAAGCCGCCGTTTCATCACAAGAGCTCTCTATGGCAAGAATCAATGTATCTTTCACAATTATTCCTCCTCAAAATTTAATTCCACACTTTTTCCATCTTTCCCCGGATAGGCCTGTGGAAAAATCGCTCTGACTGTATCCATATAGTCATCCGGTCGGATCAGGGACGGACTGTAATGTGTCAGCCACATTTCTCCTACTCCTGCTTCCTTTGCCAGCTCTGCTGCCTCACGGAACGTCATATGCTTATAGCCTTTCGCCTTATCTTTTTTTTCATCCTCCCCATACATGCCTTCACAGATAAAAAGATCCGAATTTTTTGCATTGCGGAGAATGGAATCAGTTGGTCTGGTATCAGTTGTATAGGTAAGCTTAATTCCCTTCCTGTCAGGTCCCAGGACCATATCCGGTGTATAGGTTTTCCCTTCCAGTTCTATAGTCTGTCCCTTTTGAAGAGGATTCCATAATTTCAGGGGAATTTCCTGCTCCTTTGCTCTTTCCGGAGAAAACTTACCCTGACGGAGGATTTCCAGTGTATATCCATAACAGATCACATTATGGTTCACCTTAAAGGCAGTGATCCTGTAACCATTCAGTTCAATTACTTCCTCCGGCTTCGTAATCTCTATAAACCGGATCTCAAAAGGAAGCTCCGGAGCGATCACCCGAAGGGCATTTACCACACGTTCCAGTCCTCTGGGACCGATCAGTGTCAAAGGTTCTGTACGATCTGCATTACCCATCGTAAGAAGCAGTCCCGGAAGTCCGCTGATATGATCTCCATGATAATGTGTAAAACAGATCACATCAATAGGCTTGAAACTCCATCCCTTTTCCTTAATAGCAACCTGAGTCCCCTCGCCGCAGTCGATCAGAAGGCTGCTTCCATTATATCTTGTCATCAGAGCAGTAAGCCACCTTCTTGGAAGGGGCATCATACCGCCTGTTCCTACTAAACAAACATCTAACATAAAATCCCTCTTTTACCCTGAAAAAGTCTGCCGCAGAATGTATCTGTTACAGTCCCTCTTATTACTTTACTGGCAAAGTGTAACACAATTAATACATCAAAACAAGGTCAAAATCCCCCGTCAGCGGAGAGGAATACTTATTTTCATCTGAAAAATATCCCAAAGGTTTTCTGGGCTTTCCTGAAAAAAAAGGAACGCATGAAATCGTGATCCGATTTCATGCGCCCGGTAAATTCATTGGAATCCTGTTCAGTTTTACTGCTGCGGTATTTCTTCTTCTGGCAAAGTTATCTACATTGCCTTTGTCATCAGCACTGCGTTTTCCACCGGATTCTCGTAATAATTCTTACGGAGTCCGTCCTCTTTAAAGCCCAGTCTTTCATAAAGCCGTCTGGCGGTTCCGTTTCCCTCACGGACCTCCAGATGGACCAGCTTTATCCCCTGCATTCCCGCTATACGAAGGACACTGTCCACAAGGAACTGACCGATTCCTTCTTTCTGGCGGTCTTTTTTGACCGCCACATTCAGAATATCTCCCTCATCCAGCACAGTCATCATGCTGCAGTAGCCAAGAATCTGGTCTTTTTCCTCCACTACAAAAAACATGGTGTCTTTTTTCATCAGATAGGTAAGAAAACCTTCCCTTGTCCACGGTACAGAAAAAAGAGCTTCTTCGATATCCATAACCTGATCCAGATCCTCCACCAGCATTTCCCGAAAAGTCATTGTACTGCTTCCCCGCTTTCTGCCTGCTGACGGGCTTTTTCTCTTTCTGCCCGCTCTCTTTCCGCCTGAGAAACACGGAGATAATCCGGCATGTGCTCCCGGGCAGTCTCATATCTTCCTTCCTGATAATATACCAGTCCCAGCGCCGCCACAGCAGCCGCTCTCTGTCTGTTTACATGAGCCGGTGCAAAAGAACAGGAGAACTCCGCTTTTTCCAGAATAATTTCACGGAACACCGGAACACCGTCTCCCAGAAAAGTCACCTGCTGCCCGTATCCGTTCAGTTTTTCCAGAAGCTCCCCAACAGGAACTGCCATCTGATCTTCCACCACCTGAAGCTTATGCTCCTCAAAACGATAAATGCCCGTATACACCTGGTTTCTTCTTGCATCCATGATAGGGCAGATCAGCCCCTGAACATCATAAAGATTAAAAGCCAGCGCTTCAACAGTAGGAACACTGATCAGCGGTTTTTCCAGAGCCAGCCCCAGCCCCTTGGCAGTTGCTGAACCGATACGAAGCCCGGTAAAAGAGCCGGGGCCGCCTGCCACAGCAATAGCATCAATAGTATTCAGATCCAGTTCTGTCATTTTTACCACCTCGTCCAGCATTGGAAGAAGTGTCTGCGAATGTGTTTTTTTATAATTTACCGAATATTCTGCAATCATGGTATCATCTTCTACAACTGCAACAGACGCTACGATACCGGAACTGTCCAGACCTAATATTTTCATTTTTCTCCCTACCTTTCTTCAATCTCCTCAATGGTAATCCGGCGATAATCAAAGCCCTGCGCTAGATCCTTTTCGATGGTAACAGAAATTCTTTTTTCCGGAAGAATATCACAAATCAGCTCTGCCCATTCAATCAGGCAGATTCCTTCACCGAAGAAATAATCGTCATAACCGATTTCTTCCATTTCTTCAATATCTCCGATACGGTATACATCAAAATGATAAAAAGGAAGGCGTCCTTCCTCGTACACCTGGACAATGGTAAATGTAGGACTGCTGACTGCCTCTGTAATGCCAAGACCTGATGCAACACCCTGAGTGAACACTGTTTTTCCTACGCCAAGATCACCATTCAATGTATATACCTGTCCCGGCTTCGCTGTCTCTCCGATTTTTTTCCCTAGTTCAAAAGTCTCCTGCGGACTCCTTGTTTCTATTACCATTTCTGCACCTTTCCATAAACATTCCCGATTATTTTATAAACCGTTATGATTTCCGTTCTTTTACTTATTCCTTGCGAAATTGTTCTTTGCATATTATAATAGAGCAAACAGAGAAAAACAATACTTTTCGTAAAAGGAGATAAAACTATGGCAAATCCAGTTGTAACCATCACTATGGAAAATGGTGATGTAATGAAAGCAGAACTTTATCCGGAGGTCGCTCCCAACACAGTAAACAATTTTATCAGTCTGGTAAAAAAAGGCTTTTATGACGGACTGATCTTCCACCGTGTGATCAATGGCTTCATGATCCAGGGCGGATGTCCGGACGGAACCGGAATGGGCGGCCCTGGCTACAGCATCAAGGGCGAATTTGCACAGAATGGTGTTGCAAATGACCTTGCACATACACCAGGAGTTCTCTCCATGGCAAGAGCCATGCATCCAAACTCAGGCGGAAGCCAGTTCTTCATCATGCACAAAGCAGCTCCTCACCTTGACGGAAGCTATGCTGCTTTCGGCAAGATCACAGAAGGAATGGATGTTGTAAACCGCATTGCCGATGAAGATACCGATTACAGCGACAGACCGCTTGACGATCAGGTAATGAAAACTGTAACCGTAGAAACCTTTGGTGTAGATTATCCGGAACCGGAGAAATGCTGATCCACTGACAGATAAGCACTGCAGAGCAAAGCCGGTACGTTTCCCCTTATATGCGGGAAGCTGTACCGGCTTTTTTATGGTAACATTATTTATGATGCAATATACTAATCTTCAAAAGTCATAACCTCTCCATCCAGAACAGCAAAATACAGTTCCCTGTCTTTTTCCATCCGGGCTCTTCCATTGGTTCCTTCCGTAATAGCTTTCTGAACAGCATCTGCTTCATCCGATGGGATCAGAAGCTCCAGAACCACCTTATCTGTATACTCACTGTTCAGGATAGGAATACTTCTTTCTCCTGCAATGTACTGGATCTTGCCGATCCCTGTATAATCTGTAGTCACTTTCAGAGATATCCCCCGCCGTTTCTCAATGATCCGGCTGGCTGCCAGTCCTTCCTGCACCGCCTTGGAATAAGCACGTACAAGACCTCCTGTACCCAGAAGAACTCCCCCAAAATATCGGGTGACGACCACTGCCACATTATAAATATCCTCTCCAAGTATCACATCCAGCATAGGGCGGCCTGCCGTCCCGGAAGGTTCTCCATCATCACTGCAGCGGGTATATTCCCGGTTCAGCCCTACTGAATAAACAAAACAGTTATGCCTTGCATCCCAGTATTTTTTCTTCATTTCCTCAAGAAACGCCAATGCTTCTTCTTCTGTCTTAACAGGACGTACAGTCGCGATAAACCTGGATTTTTTTTCTGTAATCTCTCCTGTGCCGCCCTCCAGCACAGTCTTATATGTTTCCAGCATAGTTCCTCTCCCTTTCTCCTTTATAATTTTTTATTTCCCATACACCCAGCATTTCTCTATCTGCGGCTCCAGTCTGTCATACTCCCATTTTTTTCCGCTGTTGCTCCTGCTGAAAGGATCATTAATGATCATCTGGCTGCCGGTATGTCCCCGCACCACAATGAAGTGCCCGTTATCTGTAAAATCCCCCGGTCCCATAGCACAAATGATCAATCTCCCTTCATCCAGTTCTCTTTCCATTTCCAACAGATTCATATAAGGAAACTGAGTTACCTTTACCCCGTATTCTTTTGCTATATTCTCCATAAACAGCCAGGAGGTTCCCTCACCTTCCACGTAATACCCCTCCTCCATGGCTCGTCCTGCCAGTAAATCCGGAGTAAGATTTTTATCCCGGGTAATACTGTAAAGTACCATGGAAAGACAGGTGGGGCCGCATCCGGAAATTCCTATATTTGATTGACCATAGGGAACATACCCCCATCGTTTATCCCACTGTATAAAAAGCGGCACAGCTCTCCTGCTTTCAGAAAGGGTGATGCCTCCTGATGGCTCCGCCGGTGCATTCAGATAAGATACTGCAAAATCCAAAGCCTCTGTATTCCGTTTTAAGGCATCCAGAAAATCCGCCGGATATTCTTCTTTATTTTTATTAATCTGATCCCATAGCTTTTCTTCCCGTGTTTTTTCTACAGGAGTAACTTCTACGACTATAGCCTTCGGAGGAACAGATGTCTCCTGAAACTGCCATTGTCTGCGCTCTTTCTGCAGAAAAATCCCTGCTGCTAAAAACAGAAAAACAGAAACAGTCATGATCACTCTCCGATTTCTCTCTTTGATCCTGTTTTCCACAGCAGGACTTCTTGGGCGATCTTTTCCACAAGAACCTGTTTTATTCTTTTTTTTCAAAATATGATCCCCCTTGCCAGATTTTTTATCTTTCGGCAAACTTGTATTTTTTCTTTTGTGTAACGATTATACCATAAAAGCACTTCCTGCTGTAATTTTTCTTATGACATTCTGAAATAAAATGTTCTGTTCGCGGCCTTCACAGCAACGTGCAAAAGCCCATTCCAATTTTCTATTCTCTCATATCGTACATGGAAATTACAATATTTTTGTATTTTTCTGCTATACTAAATATGAAGTTTTTATTTTGGGGTTTATTTACGTTTTTTTATTTGATATAATAAAACGGATTATAAAGGAGGAAAATCATGAATTACGGTAAAAAATCAGTCGCAAAAAAACGAAATTCTCTGATTTCCCGTACAGCCATGATGGGAAAACGCGCACATGTTTCTTTTATCAGAGTTCTTTTTGTTTCTCTGATCACTTTATGTGTGGTCGCAGGCTGCATAGGTATCGGTGCATTTCGAGGGATCATAGACAACGCTCCAGATGTAGATGATGTAGACATTTCACCGCTGGGGTATGCAACCTTCCTGTATGACGGAGACGGAAATCAGCTTCGCAAACTGACCGCTCCCAGTTCCAATCGTCTTCCGGTCTCTATTGAACAGATTCCGGTAGATCTGCAGCATGCAGTAGTGGCTATTGAGGACGAACGTTTCTATGAACATAACGGAATTGATGTAAGAGGTATTCTCCGTGCTTTCGTAAAAAACATCAGCTCCGGAGGTCTTTCTGAAGGTGCCAGTACCATTACACAGCAGCTTCTGAAAAATAATGTTTTTACCAACTGGACAAACGAGTCTACATGGCTGGAACGTTTTACCAGAAAATTCCAGGAGCAGTTTCTTGCGATCCAGATTGAAAAGAAGATCAATGATAAAAATGTGATTCTTGAAAACTACCTGAATACTATCAACCTGGGTGCCGGAGCTTATGGTGTACAGGCAGCTGCACGCCAGTATTTCAACAAGGATGTATGGGATCTGAATCTTTCCGAATGTGCAACACTTGCCGGGATAACCCAGAACCCTACACAGTTTAACCCTATTGAGCATCCGGAAGCAAATGCCAAAAGGCGTAAAGAAGTCCTTAATCATATGCGTGATCAGGGATATATCACTCAGGAGCAATATGATCAGGCTCTCAGTCATGACATTTATTCTGAGATCCAGGCTGCCCAGGCATTAAATGCAGAAACCGCAGATACCATTTACAGCTATTTTGAAGATGAACTGATCGATCAGGTCATCAGCGATCTGATGAATATCAAAGGTTATACCAGAACCCAGGCTCAGAACCTGGTATACAGCGGCGGTCTGAAAATATATACAACACAGGATCAGTCCATTCAGAATATCCTGGATGAAGAATATGCAAATCCGGAAAACTATCCTGAAAATGTACAATATGCCCTTGATTATGCACTGACAGTCCAGAATCCTCAGGGTGAAGAAGTCAATTACAGCAAAGAAATGCTCCGTCTTTACTTCCAGAATGAAGATCCTGAATTCGATCTCCTGTTTTCCTCACAGGAAGAAGGTCAGGAATATGTAGACAGATATAAACAGTCTATTCTGGCTGATGGCAGCACTGTCATTGCTGAACGTGTAAATTTTGCACCTCAGCCTCAGTCTTCCATGAGTGTCATCGATCAGCATACAGGCTATGTAAAAGCCATCGTAGGCGGGCGCGGAGAAAAGACCGCAAGCCTTACACTTAACCGTGCAACGGATACCACCAGACAGCCTGGTTCTACATTTAAGATCGTATCCACCTATGCACCTGCACTTAACGAAAAGGGAATGACCCTTGCCACAACCTTTGAGGATGAACCTTATAATTATCCGGACGGATCTCCTGTAGAAAATGCATCCAGATCCTACAGCGGAACCACAACTATACGCAAGGCCATCCAGAGTTCTATTAATGTTGTTGCTGTTAAATGCCTGGAGGAGGTAACTCCGGAACTTGGCCTTCAGTACCTGGACAATTTTGGTTTTACCACCCTTGCTCATGGAACAGAAGCAGATACAGATGAAAACGGTACCGTATGGACAGATGCCAATCTTCCTATGGCTCTTGGCGGTCTGACTCATGGTGTTACCAATATTGAACTCTGCGCTGCATATGCAGCCATTGCAAACCAGGGTAATTATATTGAACCTCTCTATTATACAAAGATTCTTGACCATGACGGGAATGTCCTGATTGAAAAAAATTCTGCAGGACGCTCTGTAATCAAAGAAAGTACTGCATGGCTTCTTACCAGTGCTATGGAAGATGTTATTAATTATGGTACTGGTACTGCCTGCCAGCTGGATAATATGACTGTAGCAGGAAAAACAGGTACTACCGATGATTACAACGATCTGTGGTTTGCAGGCTACACACCATATTATACATGTACTGTATGGTCGGGATTTGATAACAATGAAAAACTTCCAGATGATTATTCCCGTGAATTCCATAAAAATCTATGGAAAAAAGTTATGACACGCATTCATGAGGGTCTGGAAAACAAAGACTTTGAAATGCCTTCCACTGTAGAAAAAGTAAGCATTTGTGCTGATACCGGATTACTTCCGAGAGCCGGCTGCTCTGTAATCACAGAATACTTCGATATCGGCGATGTTCCTACCGAATACTGCGACCAGCATTTCTATGAACCAGAACCTATTCCAGAATACATCTATGATGAAACTGAAATTCCTGAACCAACTGTTGTGCCGGAGGATCCTAATACCGAAGATCCTAATGCCGGAGGCAATACGGAGGATCCTAACGCTGGCGGTAATACCGAAGATCCTAACGCTGGCGGCGATGGCGGCGGCGATAACGGCGGTGGCGATGGCAGCGGTGATGGCAGCGGTGGCGACTGGAATGAAGGAGAATGGGAAGTATATTATCCCCAGTAAATATACAAAAAGGAGATTTCCTATTTTGGAAATCTCCTTTTTTGTATTAAAATCCAGATTATATCTTTCTTATAGGCAAGTCTTCATTCTTTTACAATACCATTTTGGCAGCTCCATAAATACCGGCATCATTTCCAAGACTTGCAATCACAATAGGAACATCTTTACATAAAGAAAATGCATACTCTTTATAGTGCTTTGTAATACAGTCGATCAGAGGCTGTCCTGCTTTGGATACACCACCGCCGATAACGATTGCTTCAGGATCCACGACTGCTGCAAATATTCCAAGAGCACCTCCAAGTTTCTCCCCTACTTCATCCATCACTCGGCAGGCCAGGACGTCTCCTGCTTTAAAGGCATCCAGAACATCTTTCGCTTCTATCTGTTCCAGATTTCTTAAGGTACTTGCTTCTTCAGAGACTGCAAGTGCTTTTTTTGCCAGACGTACAATTCCTGTAGCGGAAGAATACTGTTCCAGGCATCCTTTATTTCCGCAGTTACAGCTTTCTGTTTCTTCATGGTATACATTCGCATGTCCGATTTCTCCGCCGGCCCCATGATGTCCTGCAACAATCTTTCCATCTACAATAATGCCACCACCGACACCTGTTCCGAGTGTTACCATAATCACATTCTGAGATCCTGCAGCAGCACCTTTCCAGGCTTCTCCAAGAGCCGCTATATTTGCATCATTTCCAGCCTTTGCCGGAAGCCCGATCAAATTGCTGAGTTCTTTAGCTACCGGTTTAAATCCCCAATGAAGATTTACTGCACAGGCCGCTTCTCCGTCACTGTTGATCGGTCCGGGAATACCAATTCCAACACCTGCAACTTCTGTCTTATCGATGCCCTTTTCTATAATCTTTGCCTGAATCGTATCTGCCACATCCGGAAGGATATGTTCTCCCTCATTTTCTGTTCTTGTAGGAATCTCCCACTTGTCAACCAGAGTTCCGTCAGCCTGAAAAAGCCCGCATTTTACTGTAGTTCCTCCTACATCAATACCAAAACAATACATAATATTTCCCCTTTCTCTTATTTATCACGTTTTCTTGCAATATTTGCCTGAACACGTTTATACAGTTCCTCTGCAGCATTATACCCCATCTTTTTCTGTCTGTGGTTGACAGCAGCGGATTCTACGATCACTGCCAGATTACGTCCAGGGCGGATCGGCAGGGAATGGCAGACAATCTTATTTCCAAGATACTCTGTATATTCCTCTGTAAGGCCAAGACGATCATATTCCTTATCTCTGTCCCATTCCTCCAGTTTGATAACAAGATCTACAGACTGTGTATCTTTTACACTTTCCACACCAAACAGAGTCTTGACATCAATAATACCAATTCCGCGCAGCTCAATAAAATGTCTTGTGATATCAGGCGCAGAACCCACAAGAGTTACATCACTGACCTTACGCAGCTCCACTACGTCATCACTGACAAGACGATGCCCTCTCTTGATCAGTTCCAGAGCGGCCTCACTCTTACCAATACCGCTTTCTCCAGTAATCAGGATGCCTTCACCGTAAACATCCACCAAAACTCCATGGATAGAGATACAGGGAGCAAGCTGTACACCAAGCCAGCGGATGATCTCCGCCATAAGGCTGGAAGTAGTTCTTTCTGTTACAAATGTAGGAACATTATATTTAATAGCAAGATCCAGCATATCCTGTGACGGCTTTGTCATGGTACTGAAGATTACGCAGGGAATCTTGCTGGAGATAAAACGTTCATATTTCATCAGACGCTTTTCGTCCGGGAGCTGCATAAGATATGTATACTCTACATATCCGATAATCTGAACCCGCTCGTTGGCAAAATGCTCAAGGTACCCGGTAAGCTGCAGTGCAGGACGGTTGATCTCTGCAGTCATGATCATCTTGTCCGACAGGTCGATCTCCGGAGTCAGATTCGTAAGATTCTGCTCCTGCACCATCTTTGTCATCAATACACCTTTCATATATGTGTTCTCCTTTTTTATATATTAGCGGCACAAATTACTTTGTGTTACCTGCCGTCTTTCGACTGCGCATGCACATGAAAGAAATTATATACCTGCTGCGCGCTTGCTGCATTCATGGACTCTGTTTCCGTCAGCTCCTCCAGAGAAGCATCCCGAATTTCTTCCACAGACCGAAACTTACGCATCAGTGCTTTTCTTCTCCGTTCACCAATCCCTGGTATATCGTCCAGAATCGAGTGTACCTGTTCCTTGCTGCGGAGAGATCTGTGATATTCTATTGCAAAACGATGTGCCTCATCCTGGATCCTTGTAATCAGACGAAAACCTTCACTGTTTGTTTCAATTGGAATTTCCACATTATTGAAATAAAGCCCTCTGGTACGATGATGGTCATCCTTAACCATACCGCAGACCGGAATCTGTATTCCAAGCTTTTCCAGAACCCCAAGGGCAATATTTACCTGCCCCCTGCCTCCATCCATCAGAAGCAGATCCGGCATTCGGGAAAAGCTGTCGAATTCTCCATTGCTCTCATGGGTAAAGCGTCTGGTAAGCACTTCTTCCATACTGGCGTAATCATTTGGACCCTGTACAGACTTGATACGAAATTTACGATAATCACTTTTTTTCGGACGTCCTTTTTCGTATACGACCATGGATCCTACTGATTCAAAACCACTGATATTTGAAATATCAAAGGCCTCCATTCGAACAATATCTTTCAATCCCAGCCATTCCTCTACTTCATGAACGGCTCCTATTGTCCGTCCTTCTTCACGGCGGATGCGCTCTCTGTCCTTATCCAGGACCATTCGGGCATTTTCTCTGGCAAGCTCCACCAGTTTCTCTTTTGTACCTTTCTTCGGAACCAGAATGTGAACCTTCTGCTTTCTTCTGGAACTGAGCCATTCCTCAATTACCTCACGGTCCTCCACATCTGTCTGAAGCATGATTTCTCTGGGAATAAAAGGTGTCCCGGCATAAAATTGCTTCAGAAAACTGGACAGTACCTGCTCTCTGGTATCTCCTCTTGCAACTCTCAAATAAAAATGGTCTCTTCCAATGATTCTGCCACTGCGCATAAAAAACACCTGAACCACTGCATCCTGCTCTCGAAGATCCTGACTTTCATCCATTGCCACTGCAATGATATCTCTGTCCTCTTCGCCATAGGCAGTGATCTTCTGGCGTTCCCCGATCTTACGGATACTCTGGATCAGATCACGGCACTCTGCTGCGTCCTCAAACCGAAGCTCCTCAGAAGCTTTTTGCATCTTATCCGTCAGCTGGTCAATGGTTTCCTGGAAATCTCCATTTAAAAAGCGAAGAACCTTCTGGATATTTTCCCTGTACGTCTCCTGTGGCACATTTCCCGTGCAGGGACCGGTACACTGCTTCATATGATAATAAAGACAGGGACGGTCTTTTCCGCAGTCTCTGGGAAGTGTTCTGCTGCAGGAACGGACCTGATACAGTTTTCGCACAAGCTCTATGACATCTTTTACTGCTCCCCCGCTTGTATATGGACCAAAATATCGATTTTTGTCCTTTTTCATCCTTCGGGCAAAAAGCACTCTGGGATAAGCCTCCTGAACTGTCACTTTGATAAAGGGATAACTTTTGTCATCCTTCAGCATGGTGTTATATTTCGGTCTGTGTTCCTTGATCAGATTACTTTCCAGTACAAGTGCTTCCAGCTCGGAATCTGTAATGATATATTCAAATCTTGCAATATGGGTGACCATCTGCTCAATTTTCGCACCTTTGTAGCGGCTGCTCTGGAAATACTGCCGTACACGGTTTTTTAGGCTGACAGCCTTTCCCACATATATGATCTCGTCCCGCTCATCATGCATCAGATAGACGCCCGGCTTGGCGGGAAGTTTTTTCAGTTCTTCCTCAATCAGAAACATTTTCTGTATCCTGCTTTTCTTCTGATACGTTTTCTTCGATCACTTTCACATCTTCCGGAAATACCAGATCATTCAGATCTTCCGGAATATCCATTCCACGCTCTACTGCCCGGAATATCTTCATAAATTCTTTTCCGGTAATGGTCTCTTTTCGGATCAGATATTCCGCAATCTTATCAAGAGCTGTCCTGTGACCACTTAAAAGCCGCTTAGACTCTTCATAGGATTCATGAAGAAGCTTCATTACCTCATGGTCGATCTCTGTTGCCGTATCATCACCACAGTTTAATACAGCTCTTCCGGATAGATACTGATTTTCCTGAGAAGCCAGTCCCATAAGTCCGAATTTCTGCGACATACCATACTGGGTGATCATAGCTCTGGCAACCTTTGTAGCCTGTTCAATATCATTAGCTGCACCTGTAGTCACCGTATCAAAGACAATCTCCTCTGCGGCGCGGCCGCCCAGATATCCAACCAGCATGGCCTCCAGTTCTTTCTGTGTGTTAAGGAATTTTTCTTCTTCCGGAACATGCATAACATATCCCAGCGCTCCCATAGTACGGGGAACAATGGTAATCTTCTGCACCGGCTCCGCATCTTTCTGAAGGGCACTGACAAGTGCATGGCCTACTTCATGATAAGATACGATACGCCTTTCCTGTTCACTTAAAATACGGTCTTTCTTTTCTTTACCTACAAGAACTACTTCTACTGATTCCAGAAGATCCTTCTGTGATACTGCTTTACGGCCATTCTTTACTGCAAGGATTGCAGCTTCATTTATCATATTTGCAAGATCAGAACCTACAGCACCGGATGTAGCCAGCGCAATGGCATCCAGATCTACTGTTTCATCCAAAAGCACATCCTTGGCATGAACTTTCAGAACCTCCACACGGCCTTTCAGATCCGGACGATCCACGATCACACGACGATCAAAACGCCCCGGACGAAGAAGTGCGGGATCCAGGACTTCCGGACGGTTGGTCGCCGCAAGGATCAGAAGTCCTTTCGATGTATCAAATCCGTCCATTTCCGCAAGAAGCTGGTTCAGAGTCTGCTCGCGCTCATCATTCCCTCCTCCATAATGGGAATCGCGGCTTTTTCCAATGGCATCAATTTCATCAATAAATACAATGCAGGGAGCATTTTTCTTAGCTTCCTCAAAAAGATCGCGGACACGAGACGCACCTACACCTACAAACATCTCCACAAATTCCGAACCGGAAAGAGAAAAGAACGGCACCTTCGCCTCTCCCGCTACAGCCTTTGCCAGAAGAGTCTTTCCTGTTCCCGGAGGTCCTACAAGAAGTGCACCTTTTGGAAGCTTGGCTCCAATAGCTGTATACTTTCCCGGATTATGAAGAAAATCCACAACCTCCTGGAGAGATTCTTTTGCCTCATCCTGTCCGGCCACATCCTTAAAGGTAATGCCTGTCTCCTGCTGGATATATGCCTTTGCACGACTTTTGCCCACACCCATAACACCGCCGCCTTTATTCATACGGCGCATAAAGAACATCAGCATTCCAAACATAAGAACTGTAGGAAGCAGCACACTGAGCAGCATGGAAAGAATCTCAAGCATAGCGTCCGGCTGTTCATACTGAAAAATAATTCCTTTACCTTCCAGTCTGGCAGTCAGCGCATCAATATTTTCCATCTGATTGACATGGTACTGTTTCTTTTCAAAAGAATCATGAAGCTTTGGTTCAACTGTCAGCACACCGGACTGCAGTGTCACTTCTTTTATCTGATCCTTCTCCACCATTTCAATAAATTTGTCATAAGTGATCTCACTGGTTCCTCCATTACGAATTTCTGTTATGAAGCTCAGACAGATCAGTGTCACCAAAAGACAAAGTAAAAATGCCAGCAGCGACTGGCGGTTTTTATTTGGCCCCTGTTTTCCGGGCTCATTACGATCCGGTCTGTTTCCATCCGGACGATTTTCCTTATGATCGTTCATTCTTTTCCTCCTCTACTGTCTTCTTTATTATAAAGAGATTTCCTCCATAAATCAACAGAATTAGTCTGTTTAAAAAAGTTTTGCATCCATCAGTTGTTCGTAGTATACTATCAGCATAAACAAGGCAGAATTTCTGCCAACGACGTGAATCGGGAAAGGAAAACAATATGAAGACAGGATTTGATAACGAAAAATATCTAACCATGCAGTCAGAACATATCCGTGAAAGGATCAGCAAATTCGGAAATAAACTTTATCTCGAATTTGGCGGCAAACTTTTTGATGATTTTCATGCATCCAGAGTCCTTCCTGGGTTTGAACCGGACAGTAAGCTCCGTATGCTGATGCAGCTCAGTGACCAGGCAGAGATCGTCATTGTCATCAGTGCGGCTGATATTGATAAAAACAAAGTCCGCGGAGATCTGGGCATCACTTATGATGAGGATGTACTTCGTCTGATCGAAGTATTTTCTGAACGTGGACTTTATGTAGGAAGCGTCTGCATCACCCGTTATTCTGGTCAGGAAGGAGCCGACCTCTTTAAAAACAGACTGGAAAAACTGGGCATTCGTGTATTTGTCCACTATAATATTCCAGGATATCCCAGCAACACCTCTCTTATCGTAAGCGATGAGGGCTATGGCAAGAATCAGTATATCGAAACCTCCCGTCCTCTGGTGGTAGTCACTGCTCCGGGACCAGGCAGCGGTAAAATGGCCGTGTGTCTCTCCCAGCTTTATCATGAACATAAACGCGGCATCTGCGCCGGATATGCCAAATTCGAGACCTTCCCTATCTGGAATATTCCGCTGAAACATCCGGTCAACCTGGCATATGAGGCAGCTACAGCAGATCTCAACGATGTAAATATGATCGATCCTTTCCATCTGGAAGCTTACGGGGAAACTACTGTTAATTATAACCGTGATGTAGAAATTTTCCCGGTCCTTCAGGCTATGTTCGAAAAGATCATGGGAGAATGCCCTTATAAATCACCTACTGATATGGGTGTCAATATGGCAGGAAACTGTATTGTGGATGACGAGGTCTGCAAAGAAGCTTCCCGTCAGGAGATCATCCGCCGCTATTATAAAAGCTGTGATGCGCTTGTATCCGGTACAGGAAAAGAAGATGAGGTTTGTAAAATCGAGCTTCTTCTAAAACAGGCTCATGCAGCCCTGGAAGACCGCAGAGTAGTTACTGCTGCTCTGGATATTGAAAAACAGACAGGTGCTCCTGCAGCGGCCCTGGAACTCCCTGATGGCGAAATTATTGACGGAAAGACCTCTGATCTGCTTGGAGCCTCTTCCGCGCTCCTTCTCAATGCCCTGAAAAAACTGGCAGGGATTGAACATGCACACCATGTAATCTCCCCGGAAGCCATCCGTCCTATCCAGGAGCTGAAAACAAAATATCTTGGAAGCAAAAATCCCCGTCTGCACACAGACGAGACCCTTATTGCCCTTTCTGTCAGCGCTGCAAGCAATCCGGAAGCCGGGCTGGCTCTGGAGCAGCTTCCCAAACTAAAAGGCTGTCAGGCTCACACCTCTGTCATGCTGTCCTCCGTGGACATCTGGCAGTTCCGAAGACTTGGTATTGAACTGACCTGCGAACCTAAATTCGAAAAAAAGAAAAACAACGATGATGATAAATAAAGCAAATAAGAAAACCTCCGAAGAAAATTCTCCGGAGGTTTTCTTATTTATTATTCGTCATATCCATTAGGATTTTTACTCTGCCAGTTCCAGGAATCTGCACACATTTCCCTGATACCAAACTCTGCTTTCCATCCCAGCTCTCGCTCTGCTTTAGACGCATCGGAATAGCATGTAGCGATATCTCCTGGACGTCGGGGCTTGATCACATAAGGAACTTTCACACCTGTTGCCTCTTCAAAGTTCTTTACAATGTCAAGAACACTGTAGCCTTTTCCAGTTCCCAGATTATAAATATTCAGGCCGGATTTATCCTCGATCTTTTTAAGAGCTTTCACATGACCTTTTGCCAGATCCACTACATGGATGTAATCCCTCACTCCGGTTCCATCCGGAGTATCGTAGTCATTTCCAAATACACCAAGCTCTTTCAATTTGCCAACTGCAACCTGGGTTACATAAGGCATCAGATTGTTTGGAATACCATTCGGATTTTCACCAATAGTTCCGCTCTTATGAGCTCCGATCGGATTGAAATAACGCAGCAGAACCACATTCCATTCCGGATCTGCTTTCTGGATATCGCTTAAGATCTGTTCCAGCATAGACTTTGTCCATCCATAAGGATTGGTACACTGTCCTTTTGGGCATTCTTCTGTGATCGGAATGATAGCAGGGTCTCCATATACTGTAGCAGAAGAAGAGAAAATAATATTCTTAACACCATGTTTTCTCATTACATCTACGAGAGTCAATGTTCCGGCAATATTATTTTCATAATATTCCCATGGTTTTGCTACAGATTCCCCCACAGCTTTCAAGCCTGCAAAATGAATACAGGAATCAATATCCTCTTTTTCAAAGATTTCTGTAAGAGCTGCTCTGTCAAGAATGTCTGCCTTATAGAATTTCACTGGTTTTCCTGTAATCTTTTCCACACGCTCCAGACTTTTTTCGCTGGAATTGCTTAAGTTGTCCACAACAACAACCTCATATCCTGCGTTCTGAAGCTCAACTACGGTATGGCTTCCAATATAACCGGCGCCGCCTGTAACTAAAATTGCCATGATCTTGTCCTCCTCTTCAGGTCTTCTTATGGTTTGTTACCAGTATTCAGTATAGCACTACCTGTATTTTTCTACAATAGCTTTCATCTGAAGAAGTTTTTCTTCCATATCTGCAACCAGTTTAAACTGTGTACGGCAACGATCCAGATTATGACCTTCTCTGTGGATCTTAAAGTAATGATCTCCCTCCAGATAATCTGTCAGAAAACGCATACCACATTCAAAAGTCATAAGGATCGCTCCCATAGGAAGCATATCCAGCTCAATATCTGTCAGCGCACCTGCACATCCTTCAATAAACCCTTTGGTATAAACCTCATAAAGATGAAGATCACAGGAAATTTTGCTGAGATCCTGTTCATCCTCCGCTCCTGTACTTGCACCAAAACGGATAGAATCACCAAAATCATTTACAGAAAGCCCCGGCATAACCGTATCAAGGTCGATTACACAGATTGCTTTTCCGGTCTCATTATCGATCATGATATTATTCAGCTTTGTATCATTGTGGGTAACACGAAGAGGAATCTCTCCCTTTTCCTGCAGATCACAAAGAGTATGAGCCAGTTCCTCACGATCCAGCACAAATCTGATCTCATCCTGAACATCCTTTGCCCGGCCCTCGCTGTCTGCTGCCACTGCCTCTTTAAACTTGCGGAAACGGTCTACTGTATTGTGGAAATTCACAATGGTCTCATGCAGGGTCTCTGCCGGATAGTCTGCCAGCAGTCTCTGAAAATGACCGAAGGCAACTGCGCTCTGGTAAAAATCATTATCATCCTTCACCATATCAAAGCTTGTAGCATCTTCAATAAAAAGATAAACTCTCCAGTATTCTCCCTCTGAATCCACATAATAAGGATTGTTATCCTTATCATTTACAATATTTAATGTTTCTCTTTCTACATCTCCACCGTTTTCCTGGATCTTTTTGCGGAGCCATGAAGTCACACCACTGACATTTTCCATCAGCTCCACCGGCTTCGTGAAAATGCTCTTGTTCATTCTCTGAAGGATAAAGCGCTTGTCCTGTCCGCCCGGTGTACGAACTGCCAGACGGTATGTATCATTGATATGTCCGCTTCCATAGGGAATGCACTCCACTATTTCTCCCGGAAAGTCAAACTTGCTTATTACTTCTTTCTGCATCGCATTCACTGTTATCTGTCCTCCTCCCATAGATTCTGTGGGTAAAGGCCCTGATCTTTAAGATTCTGAATCGCAGCCATAACAAACGGCTTATCGTCTTTGTAGGTAACTCCATACCATTTATCTTCAGATTTCAGCACTGTTACAGTTGCTTTCTTCTCGTGCAGAAGTTCATCCACAACAAAAGGCAGGAAATATTCGCACTTCAATGGATTCTTGTTTAAATTTTCATCAAGGAAAGCCGCAAAACGTGCTTTAAGTTCTGTAAGGATACTTGCAGAAAATCCCCACATATTCATGGAAACTGTACTTCCCTCCGGAAGCATGGTCCATGTTGCACCATCATCCTCTGTATAAGCAGTTCCGCCGTTATGTTTTTCAATATGCGTGCGTTCATTGATCTTTATAAGATGGTCATTTTCGTCTGTTACACAAACACCTCTGGCAACATGACCGTTATCTGTAAGGGTATTTTCCAGTTTATAGCCAACCATCATATATTTATAGAGTTCTTCTTCGTCCTGGTTTTCTGTAAGGAAATCATATGCCATCTTAAACGCATGGCTTCCGTAATAGTCGTCTGCATTGATTACGGCAAATGGTCCGTCCACCTCTCCAATACAGCTTAATACAGCATGTCCGGTTCCCCATGGTTTCACTCTGTCAGCAGGTACTTCATATCCTTCCGGAATATTATGAAGATCCTGGAACACATAAGCTACCTGGATCTGTTTACTGAGACGGTCGCCAATAGCTTTTCTGAAATCCTCTTCATTTTCTTTTTTGATAATGAATACAACCTTCTCGAATCCTGCTTTCACAGCATCATAGATAGAAAAATCCATGATGATGTGTCCTTCTTTGTCAATAGGGTCGATCTGCTTCAGGCCACCGTAACGGCTTCCCATGCCTGCAGCCATAACTACTAATACTGGTTTTTTCATGATGTTCAATCCTTTCTCTATTAGCCTTTAATTCCTCCGGTAACATCGGATCCGTTTCATGCCTTTTCATAGTTTGCAAAATGAAGTCCTGTTTCAAATTTCAGCAGGTGTGGAAAATCCGGCGCAAAATGTCCAACCCAGAAGTACAATTATAAAAAATACACATAAAAGAATAATTATATTTTTTATTTTATCACTTTTATACACATAGTATTTGCATAATCATTCATTTCTTTTGTACAAAAAGGTTATTTCAAAAAAATTGTTTCTTTCCATTTTTCTTTTGGAACAAGCATTTTTTCTTTACAAAAAAACCCTTTATATTCTATCTGGACGGAAACAGGAAACTCTGCATAAATCTCCCATGACAATTCTCTTCCCCTCTCAATCCCAGCGCTGCATAATATTCCTTTTTCACCTCTAAGGTTACAGAAAGATATGCTTTTTTCTGTCCATTCTTCCGGAACAGCCGGAAATAAACGAATTTTCCCGTCTTTCATCTGAAACAGCATTTCCTGAAGGGCATCTGCACTGAACATGTTTCCCTCAAGAGTAAAAGGTCTGTAGGTAAACTGTGAATATCCCTTCCTGCGAAAATCCCCGTTCAAATGAAAGCCATTACAGCTACAGAAGTTTTCCCAGAAAATATGAAGATACTCTGCTGCCTTTTCTCCGTTTCCCTGAACTGCATAAAGGTGAGCCATCCATGCAAAGGTATATCCAACCCACTGGGAAGTTCCCAGTCTTTCATAATCAGCAATTACAGCATCAATGATCTCTTTCCCTTTGCCATCATAAGTTATAATCCCCAGAGGCGCAACAGCCATTGCATTTGAAAAATGACGGTGAGATTCTTCCAGACTTTCATCCGGCGAAAGCATCAGGACCTTATTTTCGTTTACCGACAATTCCGGAAGCATCTGTCTTATATGATGCCACTGTGTTTCTTCCGGATTTTTCAGCTCACGGGCCCGTTTTTCCAGAGATTCAAATAAGTTGATCATCAAAGCCAGATCATAATTACTTACAGGTGTCAGCCATGATTTTTCCGTATCATCATGAATTTCCGGAGAACTGGACACAGGCAGAACCAGACGCCCGTCTTCCGTTTCTTCCAGAAGCGCTCTGATAAAAATCCCGGTTTCTCTCATATATGGATAAGCTCTTTCCCGCAGGAACTTACTGTCTCCTGTATATCTGTAATACTCTCCAAACGTATGAGCCAGCCACATCTGATTGGACGGCGAAAGCGAATACATGGGCCAGCCGCCCAGAGGTTTCCCGTCAATTGTCATTGTTCCCGGAAGACAGCATCCCTCCGCTCCATAAAATTCCGCTGCAAAATGCCGACCTTCATTCAGAAGGTTCCAGAGGAAATCCAGAAAACACTCTCCCTCTTCCAGATGGTTTGCCTTCAGATAATGTGTATAGGACAGCTCTGTATTCAGATCATTATGATAATCCCCTTTCCACGGAGGAAGCATTCCTTCATCTGCTGTCCACACACCCTGAAGCGGCATTGGAACACCGCCTTTTCTGGATGTGGACGCAAACAGGTAATTCGTCATATACCACTGTTTTTCCATGAATTTATCAGGAATACAGATACTGCTCTTTTCAAAATAGTCTTTCCACCATCTTTTATGGGAATCAACAAGCTCTTCTCCTGCCGACAGCGCGCCAAGAACCTCCTTCTTTCCCTGCTCCATCCAGTTATATCCGTCGTCTGATGAAGCAATCTTCCATATGATCCTGGTTGCAGTACCCTTTCTTCGTATTCCCACAATCACCCCATAGGAAAATTCATCATTCACAGGCTGACAGAACCATTGCAGCTCTCCCTCCTGTTTTTTTATCACAGGAGGATATTTCAGATCTTTTAGATTTCCCTGAGAAATTTCCCTTTTTTCCTTACAGTAAACATACTCTTTCTCCGTTCCCTTTTCCCCAAATTCAGGGTTTTTAAGTTCCACAGAAAAAGCGTCTTCAGAAGCCCTGACCTCTATAATTCCAAGCTGTTCCACTGCATGTACCCATGCCGAAATCCTAACAGGAGCTTTTTGGCTTCCAAACCTCATTTCTGCACTTGCAGTTTTAAGATTTAGTTCAGACTCAATTTCTCCGCCAACGCCCGGAAAATGAAGCAGGATTCTTCCTGCTGTCAATTTTGTCGGCGTAGGATAATAATAGGGAGCATCAAAGATTTCCCGGATTTTTTCAGTATTTCCTGCTTTTGCAAGCGTTACAAGATTCTTCCAGGTAAACTCTTCATTCTGCTCCCACAAAACGGTTCTGTCCCATAAATCAGTACGATCCAGACTAAATCTTATTTCTTCAGGGCTGCCCCAGCAGAGACAGCCGCACTTTCCATTTCCCAGTGGAACAGCCTCGTCCCACCGGGAAATACTTTTTTTCCAGTTACAAATAATATTCATACACAAAATCTCACTTGAATTTTCTGTTATACAGATATAAGAGAAGAATCAGTCCGACAAGTCCCAAAAGCATTACCAGAAGCCCCTGTGATCCTATATTTCTCTGTCCCACTACCACAAGCGCCACACAAACGATAAAAAATATAACTGCCAGAACTGTTTTTAAAATACCCTTTGTTCTTTCATTCATTTGATTTACCTCCTGTTCCACACACGGATCAGCCTTTCAGTCCGCCAAGAGTCATTCCCTGTGTCAGCTTCTTCTGCACACAGATATACAAAAGCAGTGTAGGAATCATAACAATAACCAGTCCCGCATACATCTGCCCATACTGAACTGCTGATTTCTGAGCTGCCATCAGGTTCATAAGACCTACCGGAAGTGTTTTTATCTCCGGTTTGGTAAGCAGTGTCATGGAAATAATATATTCATTCCAGAATGCCAGGAAGTTAAACAAAATTACTGTTACAATACTTGGCTTTGCCATTGGCATGATAACCTGAATCATAGTTCTCCAGTATCCTGCCCCGTCCACATACGCAGCTTCCTCATAATCCTTTGCCAGTGATTTAAAATAACCGGATAACAGATAAATCGTAAATGGAAGTGCTGTTGACGCATAAACAAGCGCCAGGATAAACAGATTATTCAGGAAAAATGGTGCTCCAAACCACTGACGCAGCTTTCCATCTGCATTGTTGAGCATCAGGAAAATAGGTACGACAATATAGTTTACATTAATAAAAAGTCCTGCCATAAACATAACATTCCAGATCTTCTGGCTCTTAAATTTAAATCTGGACAGTACATAAGCTGCCGGAAGTGCTATCACAATCAAAAGCAGGATACCCAAAACAGTTACAAACACAGAGTTCAGCATATAGGAACCCATATTTGCAGTTTCCCATGCATCCATAAAGTTCTGGAAATGGAAGCCTTTTGGAAGCGCCCACGGGCTTCCGTAAAACTCTGAGTTTTCTTTAATTGAAGCAACAAAGACCCATGCAACAGGAACAATGATCGTAACTGCCAGAAGTCCCAGTATCAGATATATAAACACTTTTGCCACTTTGGAACCAGCAGTGCTGTTTTTTGTCATATCAGCCATTTTTCACCCTCCTTAGAATTCAATTTCTTCACGATTGGTCGCTGCATTAAGAACAGCTGCCAGCGCAAAGGAGAACAGGAATACCGCAACACCGATAGCCATACCATATCCATAGGAAGAGTTTGTATAAGCCTCCTGATACATGTAACTCAGGAATACATTGGACGCTCCGTCCGGTCCACCGTTTGTCATTGCCTTTACCATCAGGAAACTCATATTAATGGTACTGATAACAAAGAATGTCAGAGTAGTACGGATATTTGTCCAAATAAGCGGAAGCGTAATTGAGAAAAACTGTTTGATTCTTCCTGCTCCTTCCAGACCGGCCGACTCATAAAGGCTTTCAGGAATATTTGCCATACTTGCCATATACATAACCATGTAATATCCAATAGCCTGCCATACCATGGCAATAATAATACTATAGATAACAAGCTTCTGACTTCCGAGCCACAGAATCGGATTGTCCACACCATTCTGTCCCCGAAACAGATTCAAAAAAGAATTAAGAAGTCCCTGTGTGGGATCATAGATAGCGGAAAAAATAGCGCTGATTACTACAACGGAAAGGATATTCGGAATGTAGAAAACAACACGGAAAAATGTCTGTCCCTTCAGTTTTTCTCTTGTAAGGATCGCCGCAAAAATAATTGCCATGGCAAAGGTTACAATAGTCACAATCACAATCAGAAGAACCGAATTCTGGAACGCCTGATAAAATTTATCGCTCTGAAAAAGCTTTTTGAAATTCTCAAAACCTACAAATGTCTTTTCTGCTGTATATCCGCCCCACTTATAAAGAGACATGCGGAATACGTCAATAGTAGGGATCAGCATAAAAATCACAAAAAGAATTACAGCTGGAGCCAGACAGAAGAAAATAAATCGGCTTCTTCCCTTTTTTTTCGTCATAATACTTTCCCTCTCTTTCTTTATCCTGAAAAAAACGGACGGTAGTATTCAC
>Elaine_p2__coassemble_586_pt1 | contig 29413 bp, 23 predicted proteins | sample Elaine_p2__metabat2_low_PE_007 | metagenome-assembled genome bin Elaine_p2 | reverse complement strand
CACATTCCGGCAGATGAAATACGCAGGGCGGCAAGAATGTATGCCACTACCAAACCTGCCATGATTCTTTATGGTATGGGTGTCTGTCAGTTTACGCAGGCAGTGGATGTGGTCAAAGGGCTTGCAAACCTTGCACTGATGACAGGAAACTTTGGCGGTCCGTCTATGGGTATCGGTCCGGTACGCGGACAGAACAATGTACAGGGAGCCTGTGATATGGGTGCTCTTCCAAACTCTTATCCGGGTTATCAGAATGTGACGGTACCGGAGATTCGTGAAAAATTTGAAAAGGCATGGGGTGTGCCTCTGTCTGATCAGGTGGGCTGTCCTATTACCCATGTACCACACAGAATCCTTCATGAGAAGGATGAAAAGAAGAGAATCCATGCATATTACATATTCGGAGAAGATCCGGCACAGTCAGATCCTGATCTGGCAGAGGTCAGAGAAGCTCTTGATAAATGTGATTTTGTTGTTATGCAGGATATCTATATGAATAAGACAGGTCTTTATGCAGACGTGATCCTTCCTGCTACTGCCTGGGGTGAGAACGAAGGTATTTATACCTGTGCAGACCGTGGCTTCCAGAGAGTCCGTAAGCTGATTGAACCAGAAGGCGATATGCGTCCGGACTGGAAGATCATTGCAGATATCTCCACAGCTATGGGTTATCCTATGAATTACAGAAATACGGAGGAGATCTGGAATGAAATGATCGATCTCTGTCCAAGTTTTACCGGTGCAACCTACGAAAAAATCGAAAAATACGGTGGCGTTCAATGGCCGTGCCGTGACAAATCCATGGAGGACAGAGGAACGCCTTATCTTCATAAGGATGGTATTTTTGCTACAAAAGATCATAAAGCTCTGTTTTATGGTACAGACTGGCATCCGCCGGTGGAACTGGAAAATGACCAGTATCCCATGACACTTTCCACAGTTCGTGAAGTAGGTCATTATTCTGTCCGTACTATGACAGGAAACTGCCGCACCCTGCGGAATCTGGAGGACGAGCCGGGATGGGTACAGATGAATACTCAGGACTGTGAAAAGATGAGGTTGAAAAAAGGAGAGCTGGTTAAGATTCTTTCTAAGAGAGGATACTGTATTACCAGATGCCTTCCTACAGATCGTGTAAAACCCGGTGCAACCTATATGACTTATCAGTGGTGGATCGGAGCCTGCAATGAGCTGACAACAGCCAAACTGGATCCCATCAGTAATACTCCCGAGTACAAATACTGTGCCTGTCGTGTAGAAAAGATTCAGGATCAGGAATGGGCAGAACGTCATGTGAGGGAATTGTATGATGATATCCGCGCCCAGATGGGTATCGATACGGGAAAGGGGGCAGAAGCATGAATTACTTTGTAAAAGGGAACCCTGACCTTTGTATCGGCTGCCGTACCTGCATGATCGGATGCGTAGTAGCCCATGAGGGAAAGCATATCTTTGAGGTGGATCCGGATTCCTATAGCTTTAATCCGAAACTCCATATGGTAAAAACAGCGCGCTTAAGTGTTCCAGTACAGTGCAAGCACTGTGAAAATCCGGCATGCATGGCAGTGTGTCCGGCAGGCGCCATTTCCCAGAAAGACCACTGTATTGTCATTGATACAGATAAATGTATGGGATGTAAATCCTGCATGGATGCATGTCCGTTCGGTGCCATTAATATGACAGTTCAGACAGGAAAATTCCAGGCGGACGGATCTGAGAAAAAAGTGGCAAACAAATGCGACCTTTGCTATGGACTTCCGGGAGGACCAGCCTGTGTAAGAGTCTGTCCTACAGAAGCTTTGACTCTTGTAACAGAGGAGAAATTGGGAGAAGCCATGGAACATAAACGTATGGAAGCTGCCAGAAATACGTATCGGGAAACGCATCCGCAGGAATAGGAGGTCATAAAGCGATGAAAAAAGAAATCGGGTCTTTTGTGGTGGGAGACAGTACCAAATGTACTGGCTGCAAAGCCTGTGAGGTGGCCTGCTTCACTGTCCATAACCGCAAAAGCAATCATGTTGGAAATACAGTGGGAACCGTTACGGTTCCCGTAACCCCAAGGCTGTTCCTGACCAGATTTGATCAGGGGTGTATGCCGATCCAGTGTAAGCACTGTGAGGATGCGCCATGTCTGAATGCGTGCAGCAAGGGAGCCATCAGCCGGATCGACCATCAGGTGATTGTAGATGCAGAAAAATGCATTGGCTGCAAGGACTGTATGCAGGCATGTCCTTTTGGTGCCATTGCGCTTCTTCCTTATGCGAAGGACGGACGTCTGGTGGCACAGCCAATGTCTGAGGAGCCAAAAGTCTTTGCATCCAAATGTGATCTCTGTGCAGGGATTGAAGGCGGCCCTGCCTGCGTAAGAGTCTGTCCTCATCAGGCGCTCAGACTGGTGGATCCGGAAGCGGAGCGGGAAGAAAAAAATATCAGGGCAGCAGAGTCGCTGCTTCTGACAAAAGACTGGAGATAAGGGAGGACAAAATTCATGATAGTAGCAATTGATCAGAATCTCTGTACCGGCTGCCGTGAATGTGCAGAAGTCTGTCCTGCCTATGCCATTGTAGGCGAACAGGGACAGCCTCAGACTATTGATACAGACAGATGCGTGATGTGCGGACAGTGCGTGCAGAAATGTAAATCTTATGTATCCATTCTGACCCATGGAAAAAAAGCCTACGACAGAGTCAAAAAAGAAAGAAACATTCCGGATTCTGTTCAGGAGCCTCTTTTTGCAGCGTATGCGGTCTGCAATCTGGATAAAGTAAAAGAAGCTCTTGCAGATAAAAATAAATTTACCATTGTACAGTGCGCACCGGCAGTCCGAGTTGCCATTGCAGAAGAATTTGGCGAAGATCTGGGAACACTGACACCCGGAAAATTATCTGCGGCTCTTCATACCCTGGGATTTGACAGGGTGTACGATACCAACTTTCCGGCAGATGTGACCATTATGGAGGAAGGTACGGAGCTTGTGAAGCGTGTAACAGAAGGCGGCGTTCTTCCAATGTTCACCTCCTGCTGTCCGGCCTGGGTAAAATTCCTTGAGAACAACTATCCGGAGCTTGCCGATCATCTGTCCTCGGCAAAAAGCCCTCAGCAGATCGGCGGAGCCATTTTCAAAACATACGGGGCACAGCTGGAAGGCAAAGAAGGAAAGGATATTTACAGCGTGTCTGTAATGCCCTGTACCTGTAAGGAATTTGAAAGCGGGCGTCCGGAAATGAAGGACAGTGGATTCCGTGACGTAGACGTGGCCATTACCACCAGAGATCTGGCATGGCTTATTAAAGATATGGGAATTAACTGGGATGATCTTGAGGATCAGGAGTTTGACCAGCCGCTGGGACTGTATACCGGTGCCGGAACAATCTTTGGCGTTACCGGCGGCGTTATGGAAGCGGCCATTCGTACCGGTTATGAGCTTGTGACCGGACAGCCGATTCCGGATCTTGAGGTAACAGCTGTTCGTGGAACAGAGGGGTTCCGTACCTCTGTGATAAAAGTAGGCGATCTGGATTTGAAGGTGGGAGTTGTTACCGGGCTGAAAAATGTAATTCCGGTTCTGGAGGCAGTAAAAAATGGAACCCTGGATCTTCATTTTATTGAGGTAATGACCTGTCCGGAAGGCTGTGTCAGCGGAGGCGGACAGCCGAAGCTTCTTATGGATACGGACAGAGAAGAGGCTTATGCGGCAAGAAGGGCGGCAACCTTTGCCCATGACAGAGAACTGACCTACCGTAAATCCCATGAAAATCCGGCGATCAAAAAGATTTATGAGGAGTTTTTAGAGGAACCAAACAGTAATATTGCCCATCATTTACTGCATACAAAGTATTGCATTTAAAAAGGGGAGGCAAAGAGGGGCGTCATTCGTCCGCCCCTCTCTGCACACACCCCCCGGCTTTATGAGTACGGCAGAAGTGAAAGAGGGAAGGAAACAGTAACTCAAAACAGCGGCATGCTGTTTTTTTTACTTTATTTATCTTTTTACATTGCTGTTATGAAGTTCTGCTATTATAATAAAAGAAAATTTTTATAAAGGCAGCACATTCAATTCATAAAGTGTTGGCAAACGATAAAAATATTTTAGCTGCAGGAAAACATACTTATAGATTTTGTAATAGCAAATAGGGTGTCACAATTATATGGTAGAAATCAAAGAGTTGAACAGAGAAGTGTATTCGGGAAAGAATTTCACAGTCAAATATCAAACAAAAGGATATCTTGATATTCAATCAACAACAGAGGGATTTGGTATATCTTATAAGTTCTTCCCTGAACCAAAAGAAATGTCATTCAGCGATATATTTTTTAATGAATGGTTAGAAAATCCTGTTGGATTTGGTGCGTTTGAAGATGGACAGCTGTTAGGATATGTGGAAGGTACATTAGAAGAATGGAATAATCGGTATAGAATTAGTAATATTTGTGTTTTTGACAGTTCAAACCGAAATAATGGTATCGGTTCTCTGTTAATGGAAGTAATTTTAGCAGAAGCTTCAAAAAACGGTGCGAGAATGACTGTTCTGGAAACACAGACATGTAATGAAAATGCCTTTGCTTTTTATAAAAAACATGGATTTAAAATCATAGGGTTTGATTTGTTTGCTTACTCAAATTCAGACCCGGATCGTAATGAAATCAGAATTGAAATGGGAAAAGTTATGGACTTAAAGTAAAGGGGGCAGTTTTAAGGTCAATGAAATTAATAAAAGGAAGTTACGAATACAAAGAGCAGATCATTGATATGCTCAAAGAGTGGAAGGAATATAACGATACTCATAACGTGAACCGCTCACCAGGGGTTATTTTCAAAAATGATTATGATGACTTTGATTATTATTTGAATAATTTGGAAACAAAGGAACCGAAAAACGGATTGGTTCCTGATTCTACATTTTTTTGTTTGGATGAGGAACGAAATATCATTGTAGGCGCGGTAAATATCAGGCATTATTTAAATGAACATCTTCTATTACATGGAGGTCATATCGGCGACGGAATCAGACCGTCTGAAAGAAGAAAAGGATATGCTGTGCAAATGATCGGGCTTGCCTTAGAGGAATGTAAAAAAATGGGAATCAAAAAAGTTTTGATGGTATGTGATAAAGATAATATTGGTTCTGCGAAATCCATTATAAAAAACGGCGGAATATTAGAAAATGAACAAACAGAAAACGGTAAGACAGAGCAAAGATACTGGATTGATTTAGAGTAATCGGATAAATACGAAATTTAAGAGGAAGAAAAATGAGTATCATAAAAAACGAAATTCCCATATTGGAGTTTGATACAGAACAAAATGCAGTGCTCAGCCCCACACATGAAAATCTGGATATCAGGCTTCCAAATAAATGTGTCTTTGCCTTTCTGGCAGGCTATATTGATGAATATGCCAGAAAGAACAATTTAACACAGGCAGCGCAGTTTATTAGTGCAACGAAAGATTATCCCATTTACATAGCCAAACATAAGGGGGAAGAGGTGGCCCTTTGCCAGGCTCCTGTAGGAGCGGCTCCTGCGGATGTCTGAAAGCATTTCCTGAAGGAACTTTTCTTGTACCCTACAGGGCGCTGCGGGATGAAGGAACTTCCTATCATTATGCGCCGCCGTCGCGTTTTATAGAAACCAATAAAAGAGCAAGAAAAGCTATTGAAGAAACTATTTTGGAACACGGCATGAAATATCAGGAGGTGACTACCTGGTCAACCGATGGTTTCTATCGTGAAACGAAAGAAAAAGTCGAATATCGGAAAGGCGAGGGCTGTTCTGTTGTTGAAATGGAATGTTCGGCCCTTGCTGCATGCTCATCTTTTCGCCGGGCTGACTGGGGAATGATCCTTTATACTGCTGACAGTCTTGCAGATGTTGAGCAATATGATGAGCGGAATTTTGGCGGAAACGCATATGAATATGCACTGCTGTTATGTCTAGATGCGGTAGTGAAGATGTAAGAGCAGAAAAGCAGACCGATGATTTAAAGTGGAAGGGGAAATTATATGAGATTTCTAAAAAAACATTTTTCAATGTACAGTCATTTGCCAAAAGAAATCTATGTACTGGCTTTTGGCAAGATCATGACAAGCATGGGCGCTTTAATATGGCCCATGCTCACTTTGATCATGAGTGAAAAGCTGGGTCTGAATGGACAGACCATCGGTCTGTATATGATGATATTTTCTTTGTTTATGGGACCGTTTTATTTACTGGGAGGCAAACTGGCTGATAAATATAATAAAAAGAATATTATCGTCACCTTTGACTTGATCGGAAACAGTTTGTACTTTGTTTGCGCTGCATTGCCCATGTCTATGACTACACTGTATTTGTTAGCCATTGCTTCCTTGTTTCAGTCCATGGAGCAGCCCGCCTATGATGCGCTGATTGCTGATCTGACAACCTACAGGGACCGGGAAAGAGCATATTCCCTGAATTATCTTGCAATGAATTTGGGATTGGTCATGGCTCCGACTATTGGGGGTATTTTATTTAATAATTATCTTAATATTTCCTTTTTTATTAACGGGCTGGCAGACATATCCAGTACGCTGTTACTGCTGTTCTTCATTAAGAATGTACGAACTGCTGATTTGGATAATAAAGCATGGAACGAATATGAAAAAGGTGAAACAGGATCAATATTCAAGGTGTTTTCTCAGCGTAAGTTATTCTTTTTGCTGTTTGTGATCTCAGGTATAGCGGCGCTGATCTATAATCAGTATAATTTTTTGATGCCTTTACATATGGAAGAAGCTTTTCGTGGCTCAGGCGCTTTTCGCTTTGGAATTTTAACGAGTATCAACGCTGTTGTGGTGGTTATAGGTACGCCTATACTGACACAAAAGTTTTCTAAAGTCATAGATGTCAGAATTATGTATTTGGGGCAGCTGCTGGAATGTTTAGGGCTTGCCTTTTTTATTTTTGTAAATCATTATTTTATAATCGCTGTTGCGGGAATGATTATATTTACCATAGGAGAAATATTTGGTTCCATATCAAAAACGCCTTATCTTACAAAGAGAATACCGGAAACACATCGCGGACGAGTATTAAGTATTACAAGCAGCTGTGCCGGATTAATTGGAATATTAAGCAACTATGTAATAGGAACTCTTATTGACCATTATACATTCAGCACTGTATGGGGGATCATTGCCGCAGTAGGATTATTTGTGATGATTCTATACAGCATTTATTTAAAACTGGACAGAAAGGCTTATCCTGGTCTTTATTCAAAATAAGTTTCCCTATAGTAAAAAAATTTTGCCTGTGGTATGATTGTATAGGAAAACAGACCAGAAAACATTGTTGGTCTTTAACAGAGGTTAATCTCATGAAATATGGAATTATAGGAACTGCAGGTCATGTAGATCACGGAAAAACCTGTCTGATCAAGGCTCTGACCGGAATTGACACGGACCGTCTGAAAGAAGAAAAAAAACGTGGAATCACAATAGAACTGGGGTTTGCCTGGATGGATTTCCCAGGGGGAGAACGTGTGGGGATCGTGGATGTGCCAGGTCATGAAAAATTTGTAAAAAACATGCTGGCCGGTGTAGGAGGCATGGATCTTGTAATGCTGGTGGTTGCTGCTGATGAAGGTATTATGCCCCAGACTGTGGAGCATCTGGATATTCTGTCTACCCTTGGAATCCGTCAGGGAATTATTGTGATCACCAAAACAGACCTTGCAGATCCGGAGCTTGTGGAACTTGTTGAAGAGGATATACGGGAGCTGACGGAAGGAACCTTTCTGGAAAACGCTCCGGTGATCCCTGTATCCGTATATAAGAACCAGGGATTGGATCAATTAAAGAAAATTTTGTACCAGATGTATCAGAAGCTGCCGGATCATAAAGAAACCCGGGCTTTCCGGCTTCCGGTAGACCGGGTGTTTACACTGAAAGGGTTTGGAACAGTTGTCACAGGCACACTTCTGGGCGGAAAAATAAAAAAAGAGCAGGAAGCATTTCTCTATCCGGAAAATGTTCCCGTAAAGATCCGGAGCATTCAGGTACATGAACAGGGAGTAGAGGTTGCTCATGCAGGACAGCGTGTGGCGCTGAATCTTCCAGACCGTAAAAAAGAGGAGATTTCAAGGGGCGATGTGATCGCTTTCAAAAACAGTCTGTATCCGTCCATGATGGCAGATGTGTCTCTGACTGTTCTGCGTCATACAGAGCGTGTAGTAAAAAATGGAAGCAGAGTTCATATTTATCATGGAACAAAAGAACTTTTGGGGAAGGTGATCCTTCTTGACCGGGAGGAACTGAAGGCGGGAGAAACCTGCTATGCTCAGCTGCGTCTGGAGGACGAAACGGTAATGGAAAAAGGCGACCGTTTTGTGATCCGTTTTTATTCCCCGGCAGAGACCATTGGAGGAGGATGTATTCTTGACGCCTGTCCCCGTAAGCATAAAAGAAAGGATCCAAAAGTCCTGGAGGCCTGTGGGATCAAAGAAAAGGGAACAGGTGCGCAAATGCTGGAAACCTCAATTCTGGAGCACAGAGGCTGCTTTTATTCTCTGGAGGAACTGGCAGGAAGAAACTCCCTGGACAGATCCGGGCTGAAAAATACAGCGGCAAAGCTGACAGAAAAAGGAATTCTGGTGTGTCTGGAAGAAGGCCTTTATATTCACAGAGAAGAAATGAATTTTTATTGCAGAAAAACAGAGCGTATTCTGGATGATTTTCATAAAACTTATCCTTTGAAAGAGGGAATGGGGATCGAGGAGCTGCGCAGCAGACTGAAACTGGAAAATTCCAGGATCACAAACGATATACTGGAAGTACTGAAAACTCAGAAGGTCATCAAGGAACAAAACGGCTGTGTCAGCAAAAAGCGTTTTAAAGTGGTACTGAAGGAGGATGAGGATGCCATCGTACAGGAAATCCTTGCGCACTATCTGGAATCCTGTTTTTCCCCTCTTGCCACAGAACTGTATCTGAAGGAGCACAGAAACCAGAAGAAATTTAAACCGGTATTTACCTCTCTTTTAAATAAAAAAATCCTGATCCGTCTGGATGAGCAGTATTGTATCCATAGGGATTATTACGAAAGAGGAAAAGAAGCTTTCCGGGAAATGGCACAGAAGAAAGAGAGTATCGCTCTTGGAGAGTACAGAGACTATCTGGGATGTTCAAGAAAGGTAGCGGTGGCCCTTCTGGAGCATTTCGACAAAAATGGTTTTACAAGAAAGAAAGAAGAAGGACGAGTCCTGAAAGATTCCGGCAAACAGCGTCCTGATCGAACATAAGGGCAGCTTTAAAAGAATACGATAGCCGGAAATTATGGAAGGGAGATGAGAATTTTGGCAGATAAAGAAATTCGTTTAACACAAATGTCAAGTACATCCGGCTGAGCGGCTAAAAAAGGTCCTAAGACCCTTGCTCAAGTTTTGAGCAAGCTGCCGAAATTCAGTGATCCCATGCTTTTAGTGGGAACAGAGACCTCAGACGATGCTGCGGTCTATAAAATTAATGACGATCTGGCAATGATCCAGACGGTTGACTTTTTTACCCCGGTTGTGGATGATCCGTATCTGTTTGGACAGATTGCTGCGGCAAATGCCCTAAGCGACGTATATGCCATGGGAGGTGAGCCCAAAGTGGCTCTGAATCTGGCTGCATTTCCGGACTGCCTGGATATAGAGATTCTTGGCGAAATCCTGAAAGGCGGAGCGGACAAGGTGATAGAAGCAGGAGCAGTGCTGGCAGGCGGACATACAATCTCTGACAACGAACCGAAATATGGGCTGTGTGTAAGCGGATTTGTAAACCCGAAGCTTATGTGGAAAAACTATGGAGCAGAAGCAGGAGATGTTCTGATCCTTACCAAACCACTTGGTACCGGCATTCTTTCTACAGCTATCAAAGGAGAACTTGCTTCAGAAGACGAAATTGAAGCAGCTGTGAAAAATATGACTTTTCTGAATCGGTACGCAAGGGATATTGCAGCAGAATTTTCCATTCACAGCTGTACGGATATTACAGGCTTCGGAATTGCGGGACATGCTATGGAAATGGCAAAGGGAAGCGGAAAAACCCTGGTTCTGGATACCGGAAGTTTTCCGGTTCTTCAAGGAGTACAGTCCTATACAGAAATGGGATTGATTCCGGCAGGTGCATACAGGAACAGAGAGTATCTGGAAGAAGATGTAGAAAGTCAGATTCCGGGAACCTGGCTGGAGGATCTGGCATATGATCCGCAGACATCAGGCGGATTGCTTCTCTCTGTACCGAAACAGGAGGCCGCCTGTCTTCTGGATAGGCTAAAAACTTTGGAACTTCCCTGTTCGCAGATTGGAGAAGTAAGGGAAAAACAAGAAAAATATTTGATTCTGAAATAAGAAAATGAGAAAATTATGGATAAAAATAAAATCTTAAGACAGCTTCCAAAGGTAGACCGCCTTCTGGAAGAACCAGAAAGCGCAGAGCTCTGCAGACAATATGGCAGAGAAAGGACAATAGAGGCTTTTCGCGAAGCGCTGGATGTTTTTAGAAATCAGATTCTTCATGGAGAAGAAGGACTGGAGGAGCTTTCAGGAAAAACAAAAGAGATAAAACTAGAAAGGCTCCAGGCCTGGATCTTTGACAGAAGCCAAACCAGGCTCATGGAATCGGATACCTCTTCTTTTCAAAGAGTTCTGAATGCTACAGGAGTGATTCTTCATACAAATCTTGGCCGGGCGCCTATGGGGGAGCATCAAAAATCAGCAGTAATGGAAGCTATGTGGGGATACTCAAACCTGGAGTATGAACTTTTACAAGGGAAAAGAGGACATCGCCAATCTCATTATAAAGACCTGATCTGCCAGATCACAGGAGCGGAGGATGCTGTGGCAGTTAATAATAACGCTGCCGCAGTAAGTCTGATCCTTGGAGCTATGGCAAAAAAAAAAGAAGTGGTGGTTTCCAGAGGGGAGCTGATAGAAATTGGAGGGCGCTTCCGCGTTCCTGATGTAATGGAACAAAGCGGAGCCATTTTAAGAGAAACAGGCTGTACCAACCGGACAAGGATTTCAGATTATGAAAAAGTTATCTGGGAAGAAACTGCTGCTTTATTAAAGGTTCATACAAGTAATTACAAGATTGTGGGCTTTACGGAAGAAACACCAGTAAAGGAACTGGCACAGTTGGGAAAAAGACATGGGATCCCGGTGATCGTAGATCTTGGAAGCGGTGTTTTGGTGAATCTGGAAAAATATGGACTGGCTCATGAGACTACAGTTCAGGAAGTATTGAAAGAGGGAGCAGACGTGGTCTGTTTTTCCGGCGACAAACTTCTGGGCGGCCCCCAGGCAGGGATTATTGCCGGAAAGAAAAAGTACATAAAAGCTATAGAAAATCATCCAATGATGCGTATGCTGCGTCTGGATAAGTTTACTACAGCAGCTCTGGAAGCTACGTTCCGAGAATATCTGGATGAAAAGAATGCCTGGGCGAATATTCCTGTATTGCAGATGATTGCCAGAGGTGAAGAGGAACTGCGTTTACAGGCAGAGATGATTATAAAGGAACTGGGGGAAGGGGGATATCCTGGCAGAATCACCTTAGAAAAAAGCCGTTCCGCAGTAGGAGGAGGTTCCCTTCCGGGAGAGGAAATGCCGGATTACGCTGTGGTAATAGAGCCGAAAGAGGAAAGAGCAGAGGAGCTTTCGTGCCGTCTTAGAAGGCTTCCGCTGCCTGTGATCGGTCATATAAAAAATGAAAAAGTGTGGTTGGAGATGCGTACAATCTCTGCGGAAGAAGCCTCCCTGCTGGCAAACGCTCTGAAAGAAGCTCTCTTTCATAAAAAAAGAGCTGTGGAAATATAATCCACAGCTTCATTGCTGTCTGGCGGATGCCTGTGAGAATCGAACTCACCCAGGGCGCTCTTAACGTCCAGCACAGGTTTTGAAGACCAGGGGGCACACCAGTTACCCAACGACATCCATATTTTGATACCGGAACATTATAACAGGATATGACGGGAATTTCAATAGAGGGCAATGGGAAAAGATAAGCCTGGCTGTAGACCGCAGTTCGCATCGGTTACAGTCATGGCATCAGAAAGGATTTTTATGAAAAAAACAGAGATATCCATTCAGAAAATAACAAATAATGATTTTTTGGAATGCATAGATATGGCTGCGCTGGAAGCAGTGTACGACGTATATCTGAATTGCAGCAAAGAATTTCGGATCAGTTGTACCCCGGAGAATCTGGAGGAACTGATCATGGGCCGCCTTTATACAGAAAACAGGATCAGTGGGACGGAAGAAATGAAAGAAATTATCATCCGGGAGCAGGAAAAGGAAATTCATATAAAAACTGAAAAAGAAGCCGGAGAAAGCCAGAAGAAGAACCAGGGGAAAAAAAAGTGCTATGAGGGAGAGGCTATGACGCTTTTTGCTGCGGCAGATAAAATTTTTGAAAATCCGGGAGAGCTTTTCAGAGAAACAGGCTGTGCCCATTGCTGCGCCTTATGGAAGGACGGGGAGATCCTTTGCTGCTTTGAGGATATTGGCCGTCATAATGCTTTGGACAAAGCAGTAGGAAGGGCGCTTCTTCAGAGGGTATCTTTGGAAGACTGCGTAGTTTTTACCAGCGGAAGAGTTTCTTCCGATTATCTTCAAAAGATTGTTCATGCAGAAATCGGAACAGTGGTTTCCAGGGCGGCAGTTACAGATCTTGCAGCAGATCTTGCACGCAGAAATAAAATAACACTTTATGGTTTTGTAAGAAAAGGAAAGGGAAACTGTTATTCAAAAGAAACGTTTTCTGGGAAAGGAGTATCTGCATGATTCATATTGCTGTTGTGGAAGATGAAAAACTGTTTGCAGAACAGATTCTGAATTTTATCAGGAAATATGAAAAAGAGAATAACAGGCAGATCAAAGTGACGGCATATTCAGACGGAGAAGACATTGTAGAAGATTATAAGGGAGAATACGATATTATTCTCATGGATATCCAAATGAGATTTATGGACGGGATGACTGCGGCAGAAAAGATCCGAAGTCTGGATGATGAAGTGATCATTATGTTTATTACCAATATGATCCAGTACGCAGTGCGGGGATATGAGGTGGATGCTATGGATTATGTGGTAAAGCCGGTGGAATATTTTTCGTTTTCTCAGAAACTGGATAAGGCCATTGCTAGGATTCGGAAAAAGAAAGAAATATATATTACTGTGCCAACAGAAAACGGAGTAAAGAAACTGGATATCTCCCGTGTCTTTTATATTGAAAGTCAGGGTCATAACGCTATTTTCCGTATGGACTGTGGAGAAATCACAGCCAGAGCATCCCTGAAAGAATTAGAAGGCAGCATGAAAGAGTATGGGTTCTTTCGCTGTGCCAAAGGATTTCTTGTGAATATGAAGCTGGTGGACGGCATGGCAGGAAGCGACTGTATGATCAATGGAAATAAAATTCCGGTAAGCCGCACAAAGAAAAAAGAATTTATGGACTGTCTGATACGCTATATGAATGGAGAATAAAAATGCAGTTTTATGAAGATATTCCAAGACTTTATACAGCTCTGGCAGAATGGGGAGCCTGCATCCTGTATTTATATATGATCAGAGGGCGGCTGAAAAGTGGCCTTTTCTGGGTAAGCAGCGCAGCCTTCCTTATTGTGCAGAGCATGTTTCTTATTTTTACAGGTGATCTGCCTACCATGTTCTGGATTCCCTGTATGTTTATGGCTGCAGGGATGATGTATCTTTTTCTTGTTCTGTGGGGAAAAATAAACTGGATCAGTGCTGTATATTGCTGCGCCCAGGCATTTTTGCTTGCTGAGTTCACAGCCTCCCTTGAATGGCAGATCCATACTTTTCTGCAAAAAGAAATTTCCATAAATTTCTGGCAGTCGGCGCTTTTGCTCCTTTTGATTTACGGAGGATGTTTTGCTGTAATGTATAAGATCACAAGTCCCCTTCTTACCGGAGATTACTTAAGCCAGATTTCAGCGAAAGAAGCATTTTCAGCAGCAGGGATTGTAGTAGTTGTATTTGCTTTCAGCAATCTTAGTTTTATTTATAAAAATTCTCCATTTTCAGCAACTCTTCGTTCCGATATGTTTAATATCAGAACTTTGGTGGACATGGGAGGAATCGCCATTCTCCATGCGTATCAGAGCAGAATATTTGAGTATATGGCAGAAAAAGAACTTTCTGCCATGAATCTTGTGCTGAAAACTCAGTACGACCAGTATCGTAATTATCAGGACAGTCTGGATCTGATCCAGATGAAGTACCATGACCTGAAACATCAGATTGCAGGACTGAGAGCAGAAACAGACAGTGTGAAGCGTGGGGAATGGCTGGATGCCATGGAAGATGAACTTAGTTCTTTTGAGACATGGAACAAAACAGGAAACCGTGTTTTGGACACCATACTTGCAGCAAAAATTTTTCACTGCAGAAAAAACAATATTCAGATTACCTGTGTGGCAGATGGGAAAATTCTGGATTATATCCATGTAATAGATATCTGTACGATTTTTGGAAACGCTTTGGACAATGCTATTGAACATGTGGTTATGATCCCGGAAAAGGAAAAGAGACTGATTCATGTATCGGTTTCCCAGAAAAAGAATTTCGTTTTTATTAAAGTAGAAAATTACTGTGAAAATGAGATTATAAAAAATGAGCATCAGTTGATCAGCACAACAAAAAGCGATAAGCAAAATCATGGATTTGGTTTAAAAAGCATGATACAGACAGCGCAGAAATATAACGGAAGTGTGGATTTTGGAGTAAAAAATAACTGGTTTGAGCTGAAGATACTGCTGCCCAGGGGATGAGCCCTGGGCATTTTTTTGCATTTTATGCAGAATTTCTGCATTTCATGCCAGATTCAGGAGAATGGAGAAAAGTCTGCTATACTTCTTGCAACAGGAAACAGAGTGTAAGGTTTCCTGAAAGCACCAAATAAAAGAAAGAAAGGGAAAAAACGATGGTAAAATTTTTAACACAGGTACTGGGCCCGATTTTTACAGGTCTGGGAGTCAGTGAAGCAGACCTGAAATCTTATATTACGCAGCTTCAGGGATATATTTACGTGATCCTTGCAGCTCTTGTAGTTATGATCGTAGTTCTGTTTGCTGCCTCAAAAGCAAAAAAAGGATTCCGGCATATCATCCGGTGGCAGGCAGTTCTGGCATTTGTTGCAGTGATCGCAGTGATTGCCAACGTAATCTGTTATGGTCCTATGTACACAAACGTTTCTGGATTTTTAAATGCCTCAAAGGTAAATTTAAGCGAGGCAACTGTAAAGCAGAGTAAGGAAACAATCCAGAAAGTAGGAGAAGAAGGTGTGATCCTTGCAAAAAACGAGGGACTTCTTCCACTTTCTGAAAATGTAAACAGTCTGAATGTATTTGGATGGGACTCTACAAATCCGATTTTCGGAGGAACTGGTTCAGGATCTTCAGATGCCTCTACTGCAGTAGGTATCCTTCAGTCTCTTCAGGACGCAGGATATAAAACAAATGAAACCCTTACCAAAATTTATACAGATTACCGTACGGAGCGTCCGACAGTCAGTATGAGCGAACAGGACTGGACACTTCCGGAGCCTACAGTGGATGTTTATACAGATCAGGTAATGGAGGAAGCAAAAGAGTTTTCTGATACCGCAGTGGTTGTGATCGGACGCTCCGGCGGAGAAAACGCAGACCTTCCTACAGACATGAAGGCAGTTATTGACGGAACCTACAATATTGCAAAAGAGGTTGCGGCAGCGCCTGAAAACTTTGGTTATACAAACTCCTCTTATACAAACAACGGGGATTATGATGATTTTGAAGAAGGCGAATCTTATCTGGAGCTTTCCAGAACAGAGGAGGATATGGTTGAGAAAGTGTGCTCCGAATTTGACCATGTTGTTGTGATCATCAATGCAAACAATCCTATGGAATTAAGCTGGGTGGATGAATACGAGGAAATCGGAGCAGTGCTTCTGGCACCGGGCGCAGGAAACACAGGCTTTGCAGCTCTTGGGGAGATTATGAACGGTTCTGTAAATCCTTCTGGAAAAACAGCAGACACCTATGTAAGAGATCTTCTTAATACACCCTATATCAATAATATCGGAAACCACTCCTACAACAATGTAGAAGATCTGAATCAGCAGATGGTAAAGGATGATCCGGCAGCTCTTGGTAATATTTCTTTTGTAAATTATGCAGAGGGTATTTATGTAGGATATAAATTCTATGAAACTGCTGCAGAAGAAGGTCTTATTAATTATGAAGATACCGTTCAGTATCCGTTTGGTTACGGACTGTCTTACACAACTTTTGAGCAGTCTATTGAGAATTTTGCTGACGACGGACTTACAGTATCTTTTGATGTAAAAGTAAAAAATACAGGCGATACCGCAGGTAAGGACGTAGTACAGGTTTATTTCACACCTCCTTATACAAACGGAGGAATTGAAAAAGCATCTGTAAACCTTATTGATTTTGGAAAAACAAAGATTCTTGAGCCAGGCGCAGAGGAAACACTTTCCTTTGTTATTGCAAAAGAAGATATGGCTTCTTATGATTCTGAGGGAATCAAGATCCAGGGAGGCGGATATATTCTGGAAAAAGGCGAATATACGATTTCCCTTCGTTCTGACTCCCACACAGTTCTTGCAGAAGAAAGCTTTGAAGTAGAAGAGGATATTGACTACAGCAAAGAGGGACGTTCCGGTGATCTGACACCGGCAACTAACCAGTTTGAGGATTATGCAAGAGGAACATTTGTACAGCTTTCCCGTAAAAACGGATTTGAAAACTATGAGGAAGCCTGCGGCGAAGTGGACGAGGCTCTGTATACCATGTCTGACGAAACCCGCAAAGCTGTAGAAGAAAATATTTTCGGAATCTATGACGGAACAAAATATAACAACGAAGAAGATGAAATGCCGACAATGGGTGCAGACAATGGTCTTAGTCTGTATCAGTTGAGAGGCCTTGACTATGACGATGAAAAATGGGATCAGCTCCTTGATCAGTTAAGTTTTGAAGATATGGTGACCCTGATCAATGTTGGAGGCTGGCAGACAGCGGAAATCAAATCAGTAGGAAAGATTGCTACTTCAGACTGTGACGGTCCGGCAGGTTTAAGTAACTTTGTAACAGGAGCATATGGAACCGCATATCCATCAGAGCTTCTTATGGCACAGACCTGGAATAAGGAACTTGCATATGAAATCGGCCAGTCCATGGGTCAGGAATATAAGGACGCCAATAACTTTGGATGGTATGGTCCGGCTATGAATACCCACCGCTCTGCTTTTGCAGGACGTAACTTTGAATATTATTCAGAAGATGGTGTGCTGGGAGGATATCTTGCGGCAAACCAGATGAACGGTGCTTCTGAAAAGGGAGTATACGCGTATATTAAGCACTTTGCCCTGAACGATCAGGAGATCAACCGTATTTCTGTACTGACAACCTACGCGTCTGAGCAGGCCATTCGAGAAATCTACCTGAAACCTTTTGAGATTGCAGTAAAAGGTTTTGAGGGTACAAGCGCTGCAGCAATGTCATCCTTTAACTGGATCGGAACACAGCCAAGCTGCGGTAACGAATATCTTCTGAACAATGTACTTCGTGGCGAGTGGGGCTTTGTAGGAATGGTAGAGTCTGATTATGACGGATCTTATGGATATATGATCACAGATAACTGCATCCGAAGCGGTAACGATCTGATGCTTGGATTTAACAGCGCAGAAACCAATAAGTTGGAGGATAAGAGTGCAACTGCAGTAAAAGCAATGCGTCAGGCATGTAAGAATATCCTCTATACAGTAGGAAACAGCGGTTATTATGAAGGAGATCAGGATCCGGCAGGCAAGATGTCAAATATGACAAAAATCTTTATTACTGTTGATGTAGCTGTGGCTGCAGTGATCCTTGTAATTGAGATCATCCTTATTGTTCGTTACAGAAAGAAAAAAAAGAACATTCAGGCAACTGTTGAAGAATAATTAAAAGCAAGCTTCCTGCACCATAGTACAGCCTGTGGCTGCAGGAAGCTTTTTATCAGGAGGCAATCATATTTTGGAAATAAAAAAATTATTGCAGGAAATGACAACTGAGGAAAAGGCTGCTTTTTTAAGTGGAAAAAACGTCTGGCAGACCCGGGATTTTAAGAGATTAGGCATTCCGTCTATTTTTTGTTCAGACGGACCTCACGGTATCCGTAAACAAGCTGGGGCAGGGGATCATTTGGGGCTGAACGCTTCTCTTTCCGCCACCTGTTTTCCCACAGCAGCGACCATTGCCAACAGCTGGGATGAAGAGCTTGGAGAAGAGCTGGGAGCTGCCCTTGGAGAGGAAGCCTCTGTACAGGATGTGAATGTACTCCTGGGACCGGGACTGAATATAAAGAGAAGTCCGCTCTGCGGAAGAAACTTTGAATATTTCAGTGAAGATCCCTATCTATCTGGTAAAATGGCAGCCTCTTATATCAGAGGGATCCAGAGTCAGGGAGTTTATGCTTGTCCTAAACATTTTGCAGTAAACAGCCAGGAACTTCGCCGTATGGCAATGGATTCTGTTCTGGACGAAAGGACGCTGCGTGAAATTTACCTTACCGGATTTGAGATTGCAGTAAAAGAAGGGCACCCCGGTTCTATTATGTCCAGCTACAATGAGGTCAATGGTGTTTATGCAAATGAAAATAAACATCTTCTTCAGGATATCCTCAGAAAAGAGTGGGGCTTTGATGGAATCGTGATCACAGACTGGGGCGGTTCCAATGACCATGTCCGGGGGGTGGCGGCAGGATCTAATCTGGAAATGCCTGCTCCGGGACTGGATTCTGCAAGAGAAATCCTGCAGGCTCTAAAAGAAAAGAAACTGACAATGGAAGAACTGGATTCCTGCGTGGAGGATCTTCTAAAAGCAGTGATGACCTTAAGCGCTAAAGCAAAAAATAAAAAGACATCGTTTTCAAAGGAAGAACATCATGAACTGGCAAAAAAAGCTGCAGAGCAAAGTGCGGTTCTTCTGAAGAATATAGATAATATTCTTCCTCTGGCTCCAGGAACAAAGGTTGCCGTAATCGGTGATTTTGCTGTAGAGCCAAGATATCAGGGCGCTGGCTCTTCAATGGTAAATCCGACAAAGCTGGAAACAATGGAACAGGTCATGAGAAACTATGATCTGGAGGTTGTGGGAATCTGCAGAGGCTATCAGCGTTCTGGAGAAGAAGACGCGGTGATGAAAAAAGAGGCCCTTGATCTTGCTGCGAATGCAGAGGTTGTAATTTATTGCTTTGGTCTGGATGAACTTAGTGAATCCGAAGGCCTTGACCGCCCTCATATGCGCATACCTCAGAACCAGATAGAGCTTTTGAAGGCGATTGTTCAGGTAAATGAAAATGTGACAGGTATTTTAAGTGCAGGAGCTGCTGTGGAAATGCCATGGCACAACTGCTGCAAGGCCATCCTTCACGGATATCTTTACGGACAGGCTGGAGCAGGGGCAATGATGAACATTCTGACAGGAAAGGTAAATCCTTCCGGTCATCTGAATGAAACTTATCCCTTAAGCTATGAGGACACCCCGGCGTTCCGGTATTTCCCAAGTGCGCAGAGAATTTCCCAGTATAGGGAGAGTATTTATATAGGCTACCGTTACTTTGCTACGGGAAAGGTAAAGGTACAGTATCCCTTTGGATATGGTCTTTCGTATACCACCTTTGAATATTCCAATATAAAGGCAACAGAAAAGGGTGTGGAATTCACACTGACAAACACAGGTAAATATGACGGCGCTGAAGTTGCCCAGCTTTATGTAGGACTTCCGAACGCTATTGTCTTCCGCCCGGAAAAAGAGCTGAAGGGATTCAAAAAAGTATTCCTGAAATCCGGAGAGAGCAGACAGATTTTTATTCCTTTTGATGATAAGACCTTCCGTTACTGGAATGTTAAGACAAACAGATGGGAAACGGAAATGGGAACCTATCATATTATGATCGGATCTAATGTGGAAGACATCCGTCTGGAGGCTGAGCTTTCGTTAGAAGGAACCACAAAAGAATATCCGTATAATCCGGCAGAACTTCCTTACTATTATACAGGAATCATTCAGCAGATTTCTGATCAGGAGTTTGAGGAACTTTTGGGACGTCCCATTCCTTCAGGAAAATGGTCGGGAGACCTTGACAGAAACGACGCTATTTGTCAGATGTATTACGCAAAAAGCAGACTTGCCCGGTTTATTTATAAGTGTCTTACCTATTTGAAGAAAAAAAGTGAAGAAAAGGGAAAACCGGATCTGAACATTCTATTTATTTATAATATGCCTTTCCGGGGAATTGCCAAAATGACAAACGGAGCAGTCAGCCGGGAGATGGTAGATGGAATGGTAATGGCTGTAAATGGACATCTTTTCCGAGGTCTGAAAAAAATAATCGGTGGATTTTTTGCAAATATCAGAGCAAATAAAATGTACGAGGAGAAATTGAAAAATGAATAAATTAATGGAGTGGTGGATGCCTAAGTGGCAGGCTTTTGAGAAAAAGTTCCCAAGGCTTTCCAAATGGGTTTATCAAATTGCCTTTTTCTTTTTGTTCAGCATGGGAGTTACAGTATTTCAGTACCTGGTGTTTACCTTTATGCCTGGAATGCTGGGCATAGGCCTTGCAGGCACAGAATTTATGTGGCCGCAGGTTCCGATGAAGATTTTTGGCGTGGAGTTTACCTGGAGTCTTCTGGGATATAACGTTCTTCGCGATGCTTCTGGAGCAGTGCTGATCGGAGGCGGACTGGGATACTTTATCAGCTATGAGGTGGGATCTTTTCTGGCTCAGTGCATAAACTTTCCTCTTCAGAGAAATATTACCTTTAAAAGTCATGGAAACCCTGTATATCAGGCAATGTGGTATTTTATTGCATGGATCGTGATTTCCCTGATCTGCAATGGATTTAACAATCTTTGGATGCCGGTTGCGGCGGTGTACGTTCCCCCGGCGGTGTATAACCTGCTGGTGACATTTATTACAGGCGGCGTTTCCATGGTAATTTTTTTCTTTGTATTTAAAATTATCTTTCCGGAGGGAGAGGCAAAGAAAAACAAATAAAAAGTGTTTTGAAATAAGAGCTGCAGATTCCGTTATTTCGGAATAAGCGGCTCTTATGCTTATGAAAAATTTTCCCAGTTGAGTGAAAAAGGTTTCATGTTATAATAATCCCATCTTTGACAGTTGCGTTGTTTCAGACTATAGTAATTTTTATTTTCCCTTACTTTTTTTCTGCATTCTTCAATCTGCCACCTGCCTTCACTTACGTTTAAGATAGCACGTACATCATCGTCTAATAAATCAGTACATACAGCATAAAAACCACCGTACTGTACTGTTCTTTGGTTGCAATCTTGTCTTTATCAAGATATTTTACAGTTACGGACATTACTGAAAAAACGATCCGTGAAAGGATTTTTATGCAGCTGTCTTCTGCAACCTATGATCTGGTAGCGAATATTAATCTTCTTTCCGATACTTATGAGATTGTAAGCGGAGGAGATGATACAATCAGTGAAATGAAGGGACTGAATTCAGAAAGGACACAAAAAGTTATCAGTCAGACGATCAGTGAAAGCCAGCAAAAATATGTGGCAGATATGCTGGATCCTACGGCTATGCTGGAGCGTCTGAAAGACAAGGACAGCTATTCTTTTGCTTATTCAGTTTATGATAAAAATGGTGAGATAAGAACAAAAAATATGACTGTTTTTGTGACAGACCGTCGTTTGGAAAGGGTTTGTTTTATTCGATCGGATGTTACAGATGTGCTGGAAGCAGAGCGGAAAACAAAAGAAGATCTGGAAAAAGCTCTGGCTGAGGCAAAGAAAGCCAATCGTGTGAAAAGCGATTTCCTTTCTTCCATGAGTCATGATATCAGAACTCCCATGAATGCGATTGTAGGCATGACAACACTGGCGTTAGCCAATCTGAACGATCCGGAGAAAATCGAGGATTATCTTCATAAGATTTCCGTTTCTTCTCAGCATCTTCTTAGTTTGATCAATGATATCCTTGATATGAGCCAGATTGAACAGTCAAAGATCCACCTGAATCATCAGGCGATAAGAATTGGAGAGATTATTGACCACATTTCTTCCATTATGATCTCTCAGGCAGAAAATGCAGGTGTGGATCTTCAGATCGATACAGGCAAATTTGAGCATGAAGGGTTTTATGGAGATGCATTGAGGATCAAACAGATACTGATTAATCTTCTGAGCAATGCGATTAAATTTACCGTGGAAGGTGGAAAGGTTTTGTTCCGTACAGAAGAATTAAATGCGAAAGAAGAAAAGCGTGTAAGATACCGTTTTACAATTCAGGATACCGGGATCGGAATGACGGAAGAGTTTATGAGTCATTTATTTGAACCTTTTATCCGTAGTGACCGGGTAACAAAAGTGGAAGGAACCGGGTTGGGACTCAGTATTACAAAAGGCCTTGTAGATCTGATGGGAGGAGAAATCCATGTAAGCAGTAAACTCCAGAAAGGAACAAAATTTGAGATTGAACTGGAGTTTGAGCAGATAGAGCCTTTGAAGGGCGAAAGCCACGAAAAGACAGCAGAAATTGAAGAAGAGGATCTGACGGGCTGTCATTTTCTTCTTGTCGAAGATAATGAGATTAATTCAGAAATCCGCGGGGAACTTCTGCAGATGAGAGGCGCTACTTTTACGGTAAAAACAGACGGACTGCAGGCGGTAAATGAATTTAAACAGGCAAAGCCCGGAACCTATGATGCAATTTTTATGGATATCCAGATGCCGGTAATGAATGGATATGAAGCAACGCGGGAAATACGCAGATCAGACCATCCGGAAGCCAGATCAATGATCATACTTGCAATGACGGCCAATGCATTTGCCGAGGATGTGCAGGCCTCTATTGAGGCTGGAATGAACGGTCACATTGCAAAGCCGGTAGACATGAAGCTGCTGTATAATACGATTTCTTTCTTACTTAAAAAAAGAAACAAGAGAAAATAATCAGATTCCCCACACCCTTGGACCGTAAATATTTCAGGTTGAGGGAGCTGGGGAATCGTGGTATAATGAGACCACTTTCATGAAAGGGGTGTGGACAGATGAATTTTGAGGATGTACAGAAACTGTCGGGGGCGGCAGCTGCAAAAGCAAAACTATTAAAAAATGATTTTGGGAAGTACTTTATGAGAGCCATAATGGCCGGATTTTTTATTGTGGTTGCCATGATCTTTTCTAATGTTGTGGGAAATATTTTTTCTGCGGCAGAAGAACCGGTCTGGGGGAAATTTCTGGGAGCAGTAGTATTTGCCATTGCAGTTCTTTTGATTTCTCTCGTGGGTGGAGAATTGTTTACCGGAAATAATCTGGTCATGGCATTTGGAGCCTATGATAAAAAGGTCTCCTGGAAAGATGCGGGAAAAGTATGGTTCATAAGCTATATTGGCAATTTCGTGGGCTGTGTGATTCTTTCCCTGATCTTTGTATGGGCGGGAGCGGCAGGAACAAAAGACTATTTTGCCAGCTTCATTGGAGCAAAGCTTTCTATTCCTGTTAATGAAATGTTCTTCCGCGCAGTTTTATGTAATTTCTTTGTATGTCTCGGTGTGCTTTGCGGAATTAAGCTGAAAAGTGAGGCTGCAAAGATCCTGATGATCATCATGTGTATTTCTGGATTTGTAGTCAGTGGATTTGAGCACTGCATTGCCAATATGGGTATCTTTACGGTGGCGGCATGTGTAGTACCGGGGATTTCTCTGACAGCAATGCTGAAAAATATACTGGTGGTTACGATCGGAAATATGATAGGCGGTGCAGTACTTCTTGCATGGCCTCTGAAAAGGATGAGTGCAGATCAGTAATGGGAAAAGCTTTATACATAGCAGAGAAGCCCAGTGTGGCACAGGAGTTTGCAAGAGCTCTGAAGATCAACGGACAGAGAAAAGACGGATATCTGGAATCAGAGGATTCTGTAGTGACCTGGTGTGTAGGACACCTGGTCACTATGAGCTATCCTGAAAAATATGACATCAAGTACAAAAGGTGGAGTCTCGATACCCTGCCTTTTTTGCCGCGCGAATTTAAGTATGAGGTAATCCCCTCTGTCCAGAAACAGTTTCATATAGTTAAGGGTCTTCTGAACCGTCCGGATGTGGATACGATTTATGTATGCACCGACTCCGGACGGGAAGGAGAATACATCTACCGTCTGGTTGCACAGATGGCAGGCGTTCATGATAAAAAACAGAAAAGGGTTTGGATCGACTCCCAGACAGAGGAGGAAATTTTAAGAGGGATACGGGAAGCAAAAGACATATCAGAATACGACAATCTTTCTGCATCGGCATATCTGCGGGCAAAAGAGGATTATCTTATGGGAATCAACTTTTCCAGAGTGCTGACGCTCAGATATGGAAATAGTGTATCGAATTATCTGAAAACGAAATACCAGGCTATTTCTGTAGGACGGGTAATGACCTGTGTCCTGGGAATGGTTGTCCGAAGAGAACGAGAGATACGATCTTTTGTAAAAACACCTTTTTACCGGGTGCTGAGCAGTATTTCTTTGGAAGGGGAACATTTTGACGGAGAATGGAGAGCTGTAGAAGGAAGCAGGTATTTTCAGTCTCCTTATCTGTACAAAGAAAATGGATTTAAAGAAAAAAAACATGCGCAGGAGCTGATTCAACTTCTGAGTCAGAAAGAGCCTCTGATTTGTCATGTGGAAAAGGTGGAGCGAAAAAAAGAAAATAAAAATCCACCACTTCTTTTTAATCTTGCAGAACTTCAGAATGTCTGCTCCAAGCTGTTTAAGATCAGCCCGGATGAAACGCTCCGGGTTGTCCAGGAGCTTTATGAAAAAAAACTGGTCACTTATCCAAGAACCGATGCCAGAGTATTATCTACAGCTGTGGCAAAGGAAATTTATAAAAATATTTCCGGATTACGGCGGTATCCTCAGATTAATGGTGCGGCAGATGAAGTTCTGGGAATGGAATCCTATAAAAATATTGCAAAGACCAGATATGTTAATGATAAGCAGATTACGGATCATTATGCCATTATTCCGACCGGACAGGGACTGAATGCACTGACCAGTTTGTCCCAGACATCTCAGAGAGTATATGAGACTATCGTGCGTCGTTTTCTGTGTATTTTTTATCCTCCGGCAGTGTATCAGAAAGTCAATCTGATTACCATGATGGACAAAGAGGCATTTTTCTCTTCCTTTCGTGTGCTGCAAAGCGAGGGGTATCTGAAAATTGCCTCTAATTCCTTTGCAGCCAGAAAAGCATCTGAAAAAAACACAGATACAGAAGAAGAGGAAACGGCTTCCTGTAATGAGACCCTTCTGGCGGCATTGCAGAAGCTGAAAAAGGGTGATATACTTTCGGTAGATTCTCTGAATATCAAGGAGGGAGAAACCTCACCTCCAAAGCGCTACAATTCCGGTTCCATGATTCTTGCAATGGAAAACGCAGGACAGCTGATCGAGGATGAGGAGCTGAGAGCGCAGATAAAGGGAAGCGGTATCGGTACCAGCGCTACCAGAGCAGAAATCCTGAAAAAACTGTTTACCATCAAGTATCTTTCTCTGAACAAAAAAACACAGGTGATCATGCCGACACTTTTAGGAGAAATGATCTTTGATGTGGTCAACTGCTCCATCCGCCAGCTTTTGAATCCGGAGCTTACAGCAAGCTGGGAAAAAGGTCTGACTTACGTGGCAGAAGGAAGTATCACATCTCAGGAGTATATGGATAAGCTGGAGCATTTTGTAAGAGTGCGGACAGCGCAGGTAGAAAACAGCAATTACCAGTATGCGCTGAGGCAGTTTTTTGATGCCGCAGCAGAAAATTATAAGAAGCCTGTAGCTTCAAAACGAGGAGGAAAATAATTATGATGAAAGATTTTACCATTGAAAAGCTTTTGGATCTTAAGGAAACCATTGCGTCAGAACTTTTTGAAGGCAGGACGTATCCCTGGGAAGTTCTTCCTGAGATAAAGGATTTTATCCTGAAGCTGGGAAAAACACTGGATCCTGAGGAATATGAATATAAAGAAGGGGATATCTGGATTGCAAAATCTGCAAAAATAGCTCCGACTGCCTGCATCAACGGTCCGGCAATTATTGGAAAAGATACAGAGGTACGTCATTGTGCTTTTATCAGAGGAAATGCTATTGTAGGAGAAGGCTGTGTGGTGGGAAACTCCACAGAACTGAAAAATGTGGTGCTTTTTAATTGTGTACAGGTTCCACATTACAATTATGTGGGAGATGCTGTTCTGGGATATAAGTCCCATATGGGAGCCGGATCCATCTGTTCCAACGTGAAATCAGATAAGCAGCTTGTCGTTGTAAAAGACGGGGAAGAAAAAATTGAGACAGGACTTAAGAAATTCGGAGCTATGCTGGGAGATCATGTAGAGGTAGGATGCGGTTCCGTACTGAATCCAGGTACCGTGATCGGAAGAAACAGCAATATCTATCCTCTTTCCTCTGTAAGGGGCTGTGTTCCTTCTGACAGTATTTACAAAAATAAAAATGAAGTAGTTTACAAAAAATAAGTAAAATAATAATTACAAAATAACAGAACTGCCGCACAGTCTATAGGAAGAGGAAATGGCTGGTATTACTTTGATGAATTCAGCGGAGAATATCTGCCCTGGTAATATCAGAACAGTATCCTGCGCAGAATGACAAGAATGATGATATGCAGCGGGTAAAATGCATAAAAGAAATATTTAGCAGCCTTTCCGCGGATAAAGCCCCGCTGTCCGTTATACATATTAATTGGAAGGAAGGCAAAGCAGGCTTTCCACTCATAAGCAAGCCAACAGCTCCCTATGATCGCCTGGGGAGCTTTTTCAGTGCGAAGAAGATACATGATCAAAAGAAAAACATATCCCTTCCAGCCATAGTCTGCTTCCAGAAAAAAAGAAACAGCAAGGAGGCCGATCATGGACAGAAGCTGCATATCCCGCCTGTCCTTAAAATATTCCAGAGCACAAAATGCAAGATATCCAAGAAAAAGAGTGAAAAATACATTCTGCTTTTCGTAATGCCAGGTATCTGCAAACATATAGTTCCATGGAAGCTCGGAGATCAGAGCAAAGATCAGAAGATTCCTGCCGTATTTTGTTCGGCTTCTGGTATGAAGAAAACCTTCCAGAAGAAGGAAACAGTAAATGGGAAAAGCAATCCGGCCAATATCACGGCAGATCCGATAAAGGCTGTATCCGGTCTGTCCAATGTGGAAAAGAGGTGTGAGGGCAGGGGGATAAAGGCTTAAAAGTATGAAGGCACTGTGATCGATGAGCATGGTGATCACAGCAATCATTTTAAGAGCGCTTCCGCTTAAAACCAGAAATTTTCCGGGCAGGAATGAAGGCGGAAGAGCAGCTGTGGTTTGATTTTTAGACATAAGGTTCTCCTTTTTTATGATATTTTTCAGTTTATCATATTATCAGAACAGATTCCAGTGCGTGTTTTGGCGGATACTGGTCTGAATTATAAGAAATGACAGGAAATCCTCATATTTTTTTACAAAATTTGACTGGACTATTGGACGTTTTTATGAGAAAATATGATAAGGTTGTTAAGGGAGACTTAACAGCATTAAAGTAAATCTACACTTGAAAGGAGTTTTACAATGATTTATTCACGCGAAGTAGAAGAAATGTGTCCAGTGGCACAGGGCGTTCATCATGGAGCTGCTCCTATCCCGGAAGAAGCAAAATGGGTACAGGCAAAAGAAGTAAAAGACATTTCCGGTCTGACACATGGTATTGGCTGGTGTGCACCTCAGCAGGGCGCATGTAAGCTGACACTTAATGTAAAAGAGGGTATCATCCAGGAAGCACTGGTAGAGACAATCGGATGTTCCGGTATGACTCATTCTGCAGCTATGGCTTCTGAAATCCTTCCGGGCCGTACTGTACTGGAAGCTCTGAACACAGACCTTGTTTGTGACGCGATCAACACAGCTATGAGAGAACTGTTCCTTCAGATCGTTTACGGACGTTCCCAGTCTGCATTTTCTGAGGACGGACTTCCGATTGGAGCAGGACTTGAGGATCTTGGAAAAGGACTTCGCTCTCAGGTTGGTACAATGTACGGAACTCTGAAAAAAGGACCTCGTTATCTGGAAATGGCAGAAGGCTATGTAACAGGTATCGCTCTTGATGAGGATGATGAGATCATCGGATATCAGTTCGTAAGCCTTGGAAAAATGACTGATTTCATCAAAAAAGGTGATGACCCGAATACTGCATGGGAAAAAGCAAAAGGTCAGTATGGCCGTGTTGACGATGCTGTTAAGATCATCGACCCGAGAAAAGAGTGATCACAGGATCTCACGACATTTTAATGCTGGATCATTGTGAGCAGCATATCAGATGAAAAAATCAGGAGGATAAGTAAATGGCTTTATTTGAATCATACGAGAGACGAATTGATAAGATCAATTCTGTTTTAAACAGTTATGGAATTGCTTCCATCGAAGAAGCAGAAAAAATCACTAAAGATGCAGGTCTGAACGTTTATGATCAGATCAAAGGCATCCAGCCGATCTGTTTTGAGAACGCTTGCTGGGCTTACATCGTAGGTGCAGCTATCGCTATCAAAAAAGGATGCAGAAGAGCAGCAGATGCAGCTGCAGCTATCGGAGAAGGACTTCAGGCTTTCTGTATTCCGGGATCCGTTGCAGACACACGTAAAGTAGGTCTTGGCCATGGTAACCTTGGCAAAATGCTTCTTGAGGAAGAGACAGAGTGTTTTGCATTCCTGGCAGGTCACGAGTCTTTTGCAGCAGCTGAAGGTGCTATCGGTATTGCTGAAAAAGCAAACAAAGTTCGTCAGAAACCACTTCGTGTTATCCTGAACGGTCTTGGAAAAGATGCAGCTCAGATCATCGCAAGAATCAATGGATTTACATATGTTGAGACAGAGTATGATCCATACACAAACGAAGTTAAGGAAGTATTCCGCAAATCCTACTCTGAGGGACTTCGTGCAAAAGTTAACTGCTACGGTGCAAACAGCGTTCCGGAAGGTGTTGCTATCATGTGGAAAGAGGGTGTAGACGTTTCTATCACAGGTAACTCTACAAACCCGACACGTTTCCAGCATCCGGTTGCAGGAACATACAAAAAAGAGTGCATCGAAAAAGGTAAAAAATACTTCTCTGTTGCATCCGGCGGTGGTACAGGACGTACTCTTCATCCGGACAACATGGCAGCAGGTCCTGCTTCCTACGGTATGACAGATACACTTGGACGTATGCATTCTGACGCTCAGTTTGCAGGTTCTTCTTCTGTACCGGCTCACGTAGAAATGATGGGTCTGATCGGCGCAGGAAACAACCCGATGGTTGGTATGACTGTTGCTGTTGCTGTTTCCCTTGAGGAAGCTG
>Elaine_p2__coassemble_570_pt1 | contig 30038 bp, 30 predicted proteins | sample Elaine_p2__metabat2_low_PE_007 | metagenome-assembled genome bin Elaine_p2 | reverse complement strand
TAGTAAACCTGGTCCTCAGCCTGTTCCGGCAGTTCCATAACTTCGGAAATAAGATATCTCTCTGAAAGCTGTTCCGCCATAGCCAGAAGTTTTTTCATTTGCCGTTTTCGTTTCCAGTAAGTAAAAGTAAGTCCAGACGACAAAATCAATATCCATACAATCAGGATCAATACTACGGCAGAAACAGAATTGCCGCAGACCATCAGAAATACAGTAAGTGCAGCCATACAGACCAGATTTGTCAAAAGAAATGGCAGCCTGTTTTTCCAATATTGTATGCTGTTCATATTGTGTACCCCTGCCGATGCTTAGTTTTTATAAAATCTCTCAAACCGATGCCCGTCAGCTTCTCCCGGATGCGGTTGATATTGACGCTCAAAGCGTTATCATCTACATATAGCTGATTGTCCCACAAGTATTCAATCATATCTCCGCGAGAACAGATTTTTCCTCCGTTCCTGAAAAGGTAATAGAGAATTTTTAATTCGTTTTTGGTAAGTTCTACGCTCTGCCCATTATAATCCAGACTGCTGGATTCCAGATGCAGCACTGCATCTCCATAGACGATCTGTTCTCGTTGCTGTGCCGGATAGGCTTTTTTCAGCAGAGAAGCAATCTTGGCAAGCAAAATGGCTGTGTTATAGGGCTTTGTGATAAAAGCGTCTCCTCCAAGCATAATACTGTTTAATTCATCCATATCCGTAGTACAGCTTGTTACAAAAATAATCGGCACTTGAGAAAAAGTGCGGATCTGTGAACAGAGGGAAAATCCGCTGGTTCCAGGCAGCTTGATGTCCAGTAAGATCAAGTGTGGATGATCTGCTTTGACCCGGTCAATCACACCAGAAAAATCCTCCGGAGCCGCTATTTCATAGCTGTTGCTTTTCAGAAGCGTTTTCAATTCATTCCGTATCAACGGATCATCTTCGATTATCATTATTTTTTCTTTCATATCAGCCTCCGTAATAATATAAAACAGCTGTTCTTGCTTCCACTGACATTCCTATCAGGCAATTATAAAAGCACCGCTTTCTCTAATCACCATTCATTAACAGCTTCTGTAATTTCCATGCTGCAGATCCGCTTTGCCGGCACATATACTGCTGCTGCAGCAGAGACAATGCCAAACACCACCGTAATGCCAATCAGGGTTATTGGCAGGGTCCATGGTGTTCCAAAGTATCTCGTAAGCAGTCTGGTATGCAAAAACCAACTTAACGGAATTCCTGTACTGCAGCCAACTATAAGTCCTGACGCAGTGTAAGTAAAGGCTTCTGCTGCAATCATTCGCGTAAGCTGTTTTCTGTCCATGCCAACTGCCCGCATAGCACCATATTGTTTCTTACGGGCAGTGACACTCATAGAAATGCTGTTGATTATATGAAACAATGTGATCATTGCAAGAATCGCCAGAAAACTATACACAATAAAGACAGAGGCTGCATAAGTTGCGTGATCCTGCTTATTCCTTTCGCGCATATCTTCAAAGATCACATCTCTTCCAGCAAGATTTTCAATCTTCTTTATCGATTCGTCTGATGCATTTTCCTGCAACTGTACACCGATCAAACTATAATTTTCTTTGCCTGTAAGTCTGGCAAAAGTTTCCTGAGAACAGATCACACTATACTCACTGGGGTATATCCCATCAGACACAGCACATGCAATTTTAAGCTTCTGTCCTGCTATTTCAATGATATCTCCAACTTTTAATGGATTATCTTTATTTAAAACAGTCATAACCTGATCGCTGTTTCCATGGATTTCTGACAGATCGCCCTGTACAAGACATTCCTGTGCACTGTCCAAAAGATATTCACTGTAGGATATCAGATTCACATAATCACTTCCCTGACTTGAGGATGCAGCAGAAACTTTTTCCATATATGCACTTCCAAAAACATGCTCTACTCCTGGAACAGAGAGAATACTGTCCTCCAGCGCCGGACTCAATATCTGTTCATTTGCATATCCGGTAAGCGTAATATCCGGCTGCCACGACCTCAATGACGGGAGAAGTGCCTGTGCAAAATCCAATCCCACCGAAAAGCTAAAAAATAAAATAACACTGAGTGAAAAACTGAAAGTCATCAGTATCCAGTTTTTTTTAGGAGTAAACGCATGATGAATGCCCAGGACTTTTTCCACTTTCCCTAAACCCAGGTTTACAGTATGGCCTGCAAAAGATGTCGAATCCACATTGCCGGAAACTGCGGCCACAGGAGAAACTCTGGCTGCACGTCTGGCTGGTGACTGTGCTGCCAGAAGAACCGCAACAACGCCTACTGCTGCCCCGCTGAGCAGCCCAATCGGACTGACTGCAAAAACTGGCATGGAGCTGAATTCACCACCAATCCCATAACGCAGCATTATACATATTCCCCAACTGATCATTATTCCTGCAAATAAACCAACAGGAACAGCAGTTTTGCACCAGTTTAAAGCCTCAAAACGCACATAACGGATAATCTGTTTACGACTTGCCCCAATACAGCGCAGCATACCAAAAAACTTTATCCTTTGTGCCACATTACTGTTCATACTTCCGGAAATCATCAGTATACCGGCCATCAATACCAGTATAAACAGGATTATCGCCAATCCATAGATATTTTTCACAGACTCACTGCTGCTTTGTCCTGTCAGCCCCATAACTGCAGTATTCTCAGAAATACTTTCTCCTGAGAGATGATACTGTTGTTTTAATTCCTTAATTGCACCAGAAGCCTTTGACGCGTCCTGAAACTGAACATAACAGACTGGATCCGTCTCCGTTTTATTTTCTTCCATAAGAGCGCCAAATTCACTTCGTGTCATATACACGGCAACAAGATAGGTCTGTCCCCTGTAATCATCTTTATTATCTGAGCCGAATCCTGAAATAATAAATTCAGTATCTCCGGCAGGAGTCTGCAGCGTTATCCTGTCTCCAAGAGATACATCCAGGGCAGTCTTTGCGTTGGAGCTAAGCATAATTTCCCTGTCATTTTGTGGAAGAACTCCTTCTTCAAGAGCATTGGAAAGCTGGCTTAAATAGATATTATCAGTCCCGTATAAAGCGGCTTTTTTCTCTCCGATATAGTATGGCTGATCTGCATCAGAATTAAATTCTTCCACCCAGCCGACACCTGCAGTATCAGAACGCTGGCTGATCTCCTGCCCCATACTCTGGGAGATATTTTCCAGTCTGATGTGCCAGTTCCCATGTTTTTCCTGAAGTTCACTGCTCTTTGTCCGGATAAACATATCAGCCGTACTGAAAACCGTTGTCACAAGCAGTACAGAAATAATAATACACAGAATTGTCATTCGGTTCTGTCTTTTTCTTACTTTTGCTGAAATTGGAATAAGGCTTAAGTAACTTCTCACTCCCGACACCTCCCGAAATCTGTCAGTACACCATCTGATACCTGAAGCACCCTGTCAGATGTTTGTGCGATACTGCGGTTATGCGTGATCATGAGAATCGTCTGCTGGTATTTTTTTGATGCCTTTTTCAATAAAGCGATCACTTCGCGGCTGTTTTGTGTATCCAGATTTCCGGTAGGCTCATCAGCCAGAATCAGAGCAGGGCGGGTGATCAGCGCGCGGCCAATAGCCACTCTCTGCTGCTGGCCTCCTGAAAGCTGACTAGGAAGATGCTTCCGTCTTTCTTTCAGATTCAGCACCGTAAGCAATTCCTCCAGATATTCTTTGTCCGGCTTTTGGTAATCCAACAACAGCGGAAAAATAATATTCTGCTCTACGGTAAGTTCCGGAATAAGGTTAAATGCCTGGAAAATAAATCCAATATTTCTCCGGCGGAATACGGTAAGTTTCTGTTCATTCATGGAAAAAATATCTTTGCCGTCAATAAATACCTTACCTGATGTAGGCAGATCAAGCGCGCCTATCATATTCAGCAGTGTACTTTTTCCCGAACCGCTTTCCCCGATAATCGCTGCATACTCACCTTTTGGGACAGAAAAATTAATGTTTTTCAATGCCTTTACAGCAGTTTCACCACTGCCGTAGATCTTACAAATGTTTTTAACTTCTAATAAATTCATAGTGCTGCACCTCTTTCTTAATTACTTTTTCATACAGACAGATTTATCTGTCTTTGTCTGCAATTGAAAGGATAGCACCCAAACATTACAGCAAGCCTACACACAGCCTACAATTTTGTAGGATTTAAAAAATTTATAGTAAAAATTGTACCTTTTCCCAATTCACTGTCAACTTCGATCATACCTCCATGTGCCTCTACAATTGCTTTAGCAAGGGGTAATCCAAGGCCGATTCCCTGCTTGTCCTTAGAAAAGCGACTTCGATAAAATCGTTTAAAAATGTGATGCAGATCTTCCGGATGGATGCCGAAGCCATTATCTTTCACCATGATCTGAACGCCGGAAGAAAGCTCTTTCCATTCAATAGAAACAAACTCTCCCTGTTTTGTATGGTCAAGGGCATTCTTTACAATGTTATCTATGGCTTCTGTGAGCCAGTCACGGTCACAATTCAAAAAAACCGTATCAGTTCCAGACAAAGTCACTTTCTTCTGCTCCTGCCTGGCTCGGTATAAAACATGCAGTTCAACATCCCTCATCATATCAGCCACATTCTCTACAGATTTTTCAATCACAACAGATCCTGCATCCAGTCTTGTTATCTTGAGAAGATTTTGTACCAACGTTTCAATACGATCAAGCTCCTGCTCAGACAGCTCTGCAAACTCCTTTACGGTTGAAGATGCTTCTGCTTCCTCCTGAAGTAAACCATTGTAGATATTCAGCGCTGCCAAAGGTGTTTTTAACTGATGGGAGATATCTGAAATGGTATTTTTTAAAAACTCTTTTTCCCTTACTTCATTTAACGCATGAGCATTTAGCGTTGCCGCCATACAATTGACAGAATGAAACAGGTAATACAGTTCACCTTCCTGATCGCATTCAATCCGTGCATCTGTATCTCCATCCAGATACGCATGAATCTGTGATACTGCCTGTTCCATCAACTTATTTTGTTTTTTAAAATATCGGACAAAAACAATCCATAATGCTCCCATTATAAATATTGAAAGAACCAGCAATAACAGAGAAACTTTTGAACACATCAGATAAACACAGACTTCCGCTAATACAGTAAACACTGTCAGAACAGCTGATAAGGCAAGAAAAAATTTTTTTATATCCTGATTTACAAATATTTTCATAACAGCCTCAATCTATCACATTCCATTTATAGCCCATACCTCTGACCGTCAGCAGCATTTTCGGTTCACCGGGATTGTCCTCGATTTTTATTCTCAGCCTGCGAATATATACCGTCAGAGTACTGCTGTCAATATAATTTCCATTACAGTCCCATAACCTGTCCAATATCTGCTCTTTGGTAAGAACCACATTAGGATTTCTCATAAACAGGCAAAGAAGCTTGTATTCTGCCGCTGTCAGTTCCAGTAACCGGTCATTTTTGAATGCCTGTCCCTGCAATAGATGTACCTTGATTCCATTTGACTGCAGCATGGTGTCTTCTGTACTGAAATCTTTTGCCCGTCTGAGCAGCGCATTGACCCTGGATATCAGTACCCCCAGTTTAAATGGTTTTGTAATGTAGTCGTCACCGCCAATATCCAGACCCATAATTATATCTATTTCTTCATCGGCTGCTGTCAAAAATATAATCGGCACTTTCGATGTCTGTCTTACCTTTTTACAAAATTCAAATCCGGTACCATCGGGAAGTGATACGTCTAAAACCAGCAGATCATACTTTCCATCCGCCCAAAGGTTTTCTGCCTCTTTGAGCGTCCTGGCAACGACCAGTTCAAATCCTTGTTTTTTTAATGCAAAGGTAAGCCCGTTGACCAGACTCAGGTCATCTTCTATCAATAATATATTATTCATAGTACTCTCCATTTTTACATTATGTCAATGTCTTTAAAGGATAAAAGGCTTCCGCTTTTAGCGCGGAAGCCTCCCGATGAATCATTCCAGTTCTATTCCCCAGATCTTACAGTCTCTGGTCCCTACAACAGCGGTACTTCCGTATACAGCCGGGGAAGCCTCGATCACGCCTTCGCTGAGAGAAAGCGTATCCAGTACTTCACCGGTCTTTCCATTAAGAAGATACATATTTCCATTGCTGCTGCAGTAAATAACACGTCCCTTCTTATCCTTGTCATATACACAGACCGGAGAAGACCATGCATAGCCGGATTTATGTTCCCATACCATTTTTCCAGTCTTTTTGTCCAGACAGTGAAGAACGCCGGTTACATTGTCATCTGTTTTAGATACTGTTACATATACATAATCCTTAAGATCATTTTTTCCTGCAGCAATGGTAGACTGGACACCTCCTGACACACCATCATCTGTATAACACTGATAATCTGTCTGCCAGATGATCTCACCTGTCTCCGCATTGATCTTCCATACCGGTACTGTTGCCTGGTCGTAACTTCGCCATCCCAGGCGGAAAGAAGTACTTACATAAAGATAAAGATGTCCATCCTCAATAGACAGCACCGGTGTAGAATTGGAGTCATCCAGGATATCCTGAACCCATACAAGTTCCATTGAATTCAGATCAAGGCACATCAGATTACCGCCATTATCTGATGTAAACAGGTAGTTTTTGTATACAGTAGCACTGACTTCCATACCCACCCAGAAAGATTCTGTACTGGATCTGGTTCCATAATAATGCCATTTAACAATTTTTCCCGGATGGATGGACAGAGTTCCTGCTTCCGGGTCATATTGGGTGTTCAGCTTGATCAGATACAAAATACCATTTTCTCCTGGATAGATCAGAGTATCCGTTTCCCCGTCCACCAAAGCAGAAGAATCAAAAAAGCTTAAGCTGCCTCTAAGAGAAAAGGGATCGTTATCTCCAAAGGTATACATCGTGCTGCAGTCCAGAAGATTGATCACAAACACTCTTGCTGTTCCCTGGTCACTGTTATAACCTGCACCTACATAAAGGATCGGATATCCTCTGGGATCCAGAGCACCGGAGCCTTTAAACGTATATCCCAGATAAAGAGGTTCTCTTGTATCTTTTCCTGTTTCCAGATCCAGAAAATATACATAACCATCCATGCAGGCATAGATCACCTCTACCAGATCTTCTTTTTCTTTTGCCCAGTCATACATGTTCATATGAGCCTTTACTTCTTTTGACCACTTCTGCATCAACGGCTGTCCGGTCCACCCGCTTCCGGTCCAGACCGTTCCCTGAGAAGAAAGCGATCCGGTATCTCTGGACCATTTGTCTCTTAATATATTTTTTTCCAGAGAGGCTTTTCCATATGCGGCGCTGTCCCGGAAATTATTTCCTCGGAAAGTGACAATCCCTTTCACCTTTGTGTATTCATTTCCTTTGTTAAAGGAAATTGGACTGTCCGCCGTATAGGAAGAAATACTGTCAAGCACAGTGCCGTCAACTTCCACTTCTGTAGAAGAGATCAGGTTTTCCGGTCTCGTAGACTCCACACAATGAGGGTTAAAAAATATCTCCTCTGTCTTTTCCATTTCAAGCAAAGGTTCCTCTGTTTTTTTTGAAAAAACATGTATCGTTTTGTCTCCACCACCTGCAAATCGAGAACTCAGTCTATGCACGATATAGATACCGGAGCCGCCTGCCAGGCAGAGAATAAGAAACAGAAGGACAGGCTTTACTGATATGACATTTTTTAAAATACGCTTCCAGAAAATCAGTCTTCCTGGCAAAGGATACTTCTCAGGAAGCTGCCTTCCAGGCTTCTCTTTTAGTGGAGACGCAGACTTTTTCTTTTTTGAAGAAGTATGCCCTGCGCTTCTTTTTTGCTGAGGCGCTGTTTTCTGGACATGCTTTTCTGTCTGTATTTTAGGCGGGTGATAATTACTTTTTCTTATATGAGAATTTCTCTTTTGTTTCATACACTTCTCCTGTACAACAGGACATATGACCAGAGAAACTATCCTGGTCAATCCTGAAGCATCTATCTTCTGGCAAGTTCTCTGGTAATCTCTTCCCAGGTAACTCCTTTTTCTGCCATCAAAACCATAACATGATAGAGAAAATCGGAAATTTCATATTTTATTTCATCTTTATCCGGATTTTTTGCAGCAATTACAATCTCCGTACATTCCTCTCCTACCTTTTTCAGGATTTTATCGATTCCCTTGTCAAAAAGATAGTTTGTGTAGGAACCTTCTTTCGGATGGAGTTTTCTGTCCATGATCACATCATACACATCCTGGAACACACGAAGAGGATTGGCATCATTATATTCTTTTTTCATCAGAGGCTGGAAAAAACAGGTTTTGTTTCCGGTATGACAGGCAGCGCCTGTTTGTGCAACCTTTGCAAGAATCGTATCATTATCACAATCCAGTGTTAATGATTTTACATACTGAAAATGTCCGGAAGTCGCGCCTTTCAGCCAAAGTTCCTGACGGCTTCTGCTCCAGTAAGTCATTTTTCCTGTGTGGAGCGTAGACTGAAATGCCTCCTCATTCATATATGCTACCATAAGAACTTCGTCAGTTTTATAATCCTGCACTACAACCGGGATCAGACCATCACTGTTCAGTTTAAACTCAGACCATTTAATGGCGCTTTCACAGATATCCACCGGAATTCCTTCTTTTTTACATGCATCTTTAAAATGTACAAGATCCGTATCTGCAGCACTTACAAAAGCTCCGCTGAGTCCACCGACTGCAGAATGTTTCAGCAGATCAAGCAGTTCTGGTTCATGATTTTCCTCTGTATGCAGAATTACCTGCATGGAAGAAACTGCTGCCACGGAATCCTGAACAGCATCAAGAGCAAGAATCCCTCCTGCATAATTTTCGATCAGTTCCTTATTGTCTGTAAATTCCTCCGGGGATGAAACGCATACATACATCTTTTCCCTGCCAAAACGTTTGGACATTTCTTCCAGAAGATCAATATTACTCTGTTTGGAAAAATTAAGAGCGACTTTTGCACAGCCGGCATAGATCAGTTTTTTTACGTCTTCCATTCGGTTGATGTTTCCGGCTGCCATCACCGGAATCTCCGAAGCTTCACAGATTGCTTTGATTCTGGCAATGGCTTTTTCATGTTCCATATCGTCGGAAGAAAAGTCAAAAATAAGAATCTGATCCGCCCCATTATCACTGTACATACCTGCAAGTCTTTCCACGTCTCCGTCACCAAAAAGATTTCTCTGTCCGAATCCTGTTACCGCTCTTCCTGATTCCAGGTAAAGACAGGGGATCATTTGTTTATTATCCATAATATTTCTCCTTTTCATCACATTGCTACAGGCTTCCCTTTGTAGAAAGTACATCTGTGATCCTTGGATCAAAGGAAGTCGCCTGATCAAGAGCTTTGGCAAAACTTTTAAACATTGCCTCTGCCAGATGATGGCTGTTTCCATTGGTAAGTACTTTAAAATGCAGATTCATGCCTGCACTGTAAGAAACAGCATAAAAGAATTCTTTTACCATTTCTGCTGTCATATCACCAATACGTTCTGAAGAAAATACTGCATCTGAAGAATAACAGGGGCGTCCGGAAAGATCCACTGCACAAAGAACTAATACCTCATCCATGGGAAGGATACAGCTTCCAAACCGCCGGATCCCTTTTTTATCTCCCACAGCTTCTTTGATGGCCGTTCCCAGAACAATGCCGGTATCTTCTATCGTATGGTGATCATCTACATGCAGATCTCCATGGACGCGGATACAAAGATCAAATAAACCATGTCTTGTAAATCCATCCAGCATATGATCAAAAAATCCCACACCTGTAATAATATCGGAATATCCATTCCCATCAAGTTTCAGTTTCAGCTTGATCTCTGTTTCTTTTGTATTTCTCTGGATCGATGCCTCTCTTGTCATAATTCCTCTCCTGTCTGCTCATTTTCAAAACGTACTGCAATAGAATTTGCATGTGCAGTCAGCTGTTCTGACGAAGCAAACTGCTCAATATCTTTATGGATCTTTTTCAGTGCTTCCCTGGAATAATATACAATGCTTGATTTTTTTACAAAATCATCTACAGAAAGAGGAGAGAAAAATTTAGCGGTTCCATTTGTAGGAAGTACATGGTTCGGACCTGCAAAATAATCCCCCAAAGGTTCAGAACTGTATTCTCCAATAAAGATCGCTCCTGCATTTCTTACCTTCAGCATAACTTCAAAAGGATTCTTTGTGACAATCTCCATATGTTCCGACGCAATGGCATTGGCGGCATCGATTGCTTCATCCATATTCTCCGCAATCAGTATATATCCAAAATTATCCAGAGATTTCTGTATGATCTCTCTGCGGGAAAGGACTTTGACAAATTCCTCCACCTCATAGCTGACCTTCTCTGCCAGCTTTCTGCTTGTAGTGATCAGGATTGCTGACGCAAGTTCATCATGTTCTGCCTGGGAAAGAAGATCAGCCGCCACAAAGCGCGGATTAGCGCTGTCATCAGCCAGGATCAGTATTTCGCTGGGACCGGCAATGGAATCGATGCTCACATGACCGTAGACCGCTTTTTTTGCAAGCGCCACAAAAATATTTCCAGGTCCTACAATCTTATCCACTTTAGGAATGCTCTCGGTACCATAAGCAAGGGCTCCTACTGCCTGTGCGCCGCCTGCCTTATAAATTTCATCTGCCCCTGCTTCCCTGGCAGCTACCAGAGTAGAAGGATTTACTTTTCCGTCTTTTCCCGGAGGAGTCGTCATTACAATCCGGTCTACTCCGGCTACTTTTGCCGGGACGATATTCATAAGCACAGAAGACGGGTAAACAGCCTTTCCCCCGGGAACATAAACTCCTACACGCTGAAGAGGAGTTACTTTCTGCCCAAGCATAGTTCCTTCTTCAGAAGAGGTAAACCAACTGTTCTGCTTCTGCCTTTCATGATAATCTCTGATATTTACCAACGCTTTTCGGATTACGTCCACCAGAGCCGGATCAACGGCATCATAAGCCTCTCTGATTTCTTCTTCCGTTACCCGGATGGTTTCTTTTGTGATCTCTGTTTTATCAAATTCCCTGGTATAGGCAAAAAGAGCGCTGTCTCCTTCTGAACGCACTTTATCTAAAATTTCTGCAACAGCAGCTTCATAATTTCCATAATTATTAGGGCTTCTTTTCAGAAGATCCTCAAGAATATCCTTTGTTGTTTCTTTTGTAAGCGATACGATCCGCATATTTTTTCCCATCCCTTCTGTAAGTACTTGAGCCGATCAATTTTTTATTACACTGCGAAGATCACTGATCAGTTTCCGGATCCGCTCATCTTCCATTTTCATACTCACCTGATTTACAATCATTCTTGCAGAAAGAGGACAAACCTCTTCTAATACTTTCAGTCCGTTTTCTTTTAGTGTGCTCCCGGTTTCCACAATGTCCACGATCACCTCGGAAAGCCCTACAATAGGAGCCAGTTCAATAGAACCGTTCAGCTTTATGATCTCTACTGTCTGATGCTTTTTGTTGTAAAAATAGTCTTTGGCAATATTAGGATATTTTGTAGCTACCCGGATCAGCTGATTATTATGCAAAAGTTCTCTGGCACTTTCCGGACCGCACACACACATCCGGCAGGTTCCAAATCCCAGATCCATAACCTCGTAAAGTTTCCGTCCTTCCTCAAGAATGGTATCCTTCCCTGTAATTCCAATGTCTGCCGCGCCATATTCTACATAGGTGGGAACATCTGGTCCTTTTGCAAGAAAGAATTTCAATTTCAGTTCCTCATTGACAAAGATCAGTTTTCGCGATTCTTTATCACGGATTTCCTGACAGGTGATTCCAATCTTTTCAAAAATATCCAAAGTTTTCTGAGCCAGACGTCCTTTTGTCAGAGCGATCGTCAGATATCTCATTTCAGCAGCCCTCCTTTACTTTCCGCAGGGCTACCCGCCTGCCTTCTTTTCTCAGTCTCTGTGCTTTTGCCACCGCCTCTTCCAGCATATCTTCTGTATAAGTCAGCACATACGGCTCTTCCCCCTGGAAAGTTTCGATCTTCTGTCTTGACAGTGCAGTAAGAAGACTGTCTATCACAATAACGAAGCCAATGGAAGCCGCCGGAGTACCAAAATGCTTCAGAAGGTCATTGTAGCGGCCTCCTTTTACAAGAGGTTCTCCTGTACCATAAGTATATGCCTGAAAAATAATGCCTGTATAGTACTGGATCTTACTTACCATTCCAAAATCAAAACTGATATATTTTTCATATCCATAAATTTTCAGGATATCATAAATTTTTTCCAGACGCTCTACTGCCCGGACAGCCATAGGATTATCGGTAAAAGAACGTGCTTTATCCAGAATCTCTCTGGATCCAAATAAATGAGGTATCTGCTGCAGCGCTGTGGAAAGCTTTGGATCAAGTTTCTGTTCTCCAACCAGCTCTTCTACTCCGAAATAATTTTTTTCTGCGATCAGTTCATGAAGATGTTTTTCTGCTTCCTCATCCAGAGCAGCTTCCCGGAGAAGAGACCTGAAATAGTCCACCTGTCCCACACTTACCTGAAATTCTCTTAATCCTGACGCCAGAAGGCACTCTACTGTCATAGCGAGAAGCTCCGCATCTGCTTCCGGGGAATCATCACCAATACGCTCTACACCCATCTGAGTGGTTTCTTTTAATCTGCCCTGATAACTGGAGCTGTTCACAAAAGCCTGTCCTGTATACGATAATGTGATTACTTCTGTTTCCGGAGAAAAATATGTGGCACAGGCTCTGGAAACAGATGGTGTAAAGTCAGGCCGCAGAACAAGGGTATTCCCTTCCCGGTCAAAAAATTTATAAAGGTCCCTGGAAGGAACAGTTCCTACTTCCCTGCTGAATACCTCAAAATATTCAAACGTCGGTGTTTCAATCTCATCATATCCATATCCTTGAAAAACTTTCCGGATTCGCTCCTGCAGCTGATGTTTCTGTGCACATTCCCTGCTGTAGATATCCCGGACTCCCTCTGGAGTGTGAAAAATCCTCTGCATACTCTTATCCTCCCGAAATTTGCTTTAGTTCGCTACCATATTACTATATGAAATATCTAAAATTATAGTAAATAAAAAAGAGCTTGTCAATCCCGCAAATTCAGATCTGTTTTTATACCTTCCAGATACGGTACAAAAAATCCACTCTGCCGTGGCAGATAAAAACATTCTTCCAATTCTTCTCTTCGAAAACTCTTTCGTCCCCCTTGCTCCATCCTGTCCCAGAATCTAAGCAGCAGTCTTAAGGGCAGATAATAAAAAAGATCCTCACTGCTGAAAAAAAGCAGAAAAAAAGCAATTCCTCCCTGTTCTTCAAACGCTTGCATAAACTCCACCTGATGGCGGTGGATATTACTTAAAGGGAAGGTATCTGTGCGGCATTCTTTTGCATCAAAGCATACAGGGATGCCCTGTACAGCTCCAATATAATCCACAGTACTTTTCTGCTCAAAATAAGCCAGTGTGATCTGATGATGACTTTTGTCCATTTTTACAGGTGTAATAGGCGTAGGAATCTTCTGGATCAGCGCCAGCTTCTTTTCTGCATACTGCTCATTTGTACGATTGACCAGTTCCTCCAGGGTTGAACCCCGGAGGCCTCTGCTTACCCACGCCATGGTTACTTCAGCATTTTGATAGACGGGAAATAGCGTACGATTGCTTTTCCGACAATCTGATCAAATGTAACGAAGGTGTTGTCCCAAAATCTGGAATCCCTGGAATTTTCACGGTTATCTCCAAGCATGAAATAGGAATTTTCCGGAACTACATAAGGTCCGTAGTCTCCTCTTGGTGTCTCCGGCACAAAACTGTCATCCAGAGGTTCCTGTGCCCCATTGATATATACTTTTCCGTCACGTATCTCCACAGTTTCTCCCGGAAGACCGATCAGACGCTTGATAAAAAGCTGACTCTCATCGTCCGGATATTTGAAAATGATAATGTCGAAACGCTCCGGATCCTTCATTTTTTTAGAAATACGATTCCCAAAAATATCTGCATTGATTCCATATGCCAGACGGAAACCAAAGACACGGTCACCGGTCATAATGGTATTCTCCATAGATTCTGAAGGAATTTTTGCATTAATAAGTACAAAATTATTCACAAAAAGTACAATCACAACCACAATAACGATCATTTTTACATAATCCCAGATTTCATTCCAGATTTTCATGATAACTCTCCTCTAACTGTTCTTCTTTGATGATATAAGTAAATAATTCCGGCGGTTCCGCATAAAAACATTTTCCGGATATGCTTTCCAGACATCCGGAAAGTTTTGGAAACGTCAGACAGTATGCATGCAGAAGCTGATGTCTCAGCCCATATTTTTCACGGAGACTCCTGTTAAATTCTCTGTTTCCATATTTAGCATCTCCCATAAGAGGATGACCCTGAGACGCAAGATGAGCTCGTATCTGATGAGTGCGCCCTGTTACCAGTCTTACCTTCAGAAGGGTTACTCTTCCATTATTGCCCAGCGGGGTGTACACCGTTTCAATGAGCTGAGCATCTTCTTCTGGAGTTTTATAAATGGTTACCTTATTCTGTTTTTCATCTTTTTTCAGATAACCTTTCATGTGACATTTTTCTTTCAGAACACCTTTCACCACACACAGATAATCTTTATGTATAGTTCTGTCATGAAAAAGTTCCGAGAGCTCCTGAAGGCCGGAAAGACTTTTTCCTGCTGCCACAATACCACTGGTGTTTTTATCCAGACGATTGCATACAGAAGGTCTGAAAGTTGTAAGTTCCTCTTCTGTTATACTGCCTGTTCCCAGTAAATATCCTGTCACATATTCTACCAGAGACGGATCTCCGCTGTCATCAGGCTGAGAAAGCATTCCCGCTGGTTTATTGATCAAAAGTATATGACTGTTTTCATAAAGAATATCCAGCTTTGTTTCTGCTCTGGGTGCTTTCTCCGTACCGCTGAATTTCAGATAGGTATCATCACTTAAAAAAATCCTGATTTCATCTCCAACAGACAATTTTTCGTTTCCGGATGCTTTTTTTCCATTCAGGGTAATATTTTTTTTACGAAGCATTTTATAAAGAAAACTCTTGGGCGCTTCTCGAAGAAGCTTTGCCAGATATTTATCAAAACGCTGCCCTGCTTCATTTTGATTGATCATAAACTGTTTCATAATTCACCTACAGACAGATCGCCAGAATTGTATGGCGGATCAGTTCATTTCTTGATAATTCCGGATAACGTTCGTCCGGACGGAATTTAATTCCCTCTTCCAGTGATTCTCTGTGCTCATTCATAGAATCCAGACGTTCCAGAAAAGGTTTCAGGTCTTTAAAAATCTTAACCGTGGCCCGGTATCCATTTCCTTTCAGGATTTTCTGTGCTTCGTTTTCCATAAAAGCTACATCAATCTTTGGATCGCTGCTGTATCCTACCACCAGATTTCCGCAGATGGCAAATGCATCAATAAAGGCGCTTTTTTCATAAAAAGTCATATACATCTCATAAGACATGACCAGGTCACCGCAGTGTTCCTGGATCTGCTCATACACAGACTTCTCCATGGACGGGGACCGAAACAGCATGATCAGGTTGACCATCATCTTACAGGCAGGAAGACATCCTACCACAGCAACAACTGTCCATATTGTCAGTCTTGTTTTAAAATATAGAAACGCAGTAAAAAATATCAGAAGAGGAACCGCAAACAAAATGGCTGTGATGATCAGTTTCCTTTTCTTTTCCGCTGCAATATAGCCAAATTGACCTTTTCTTGCTGATTTTCCAGTATTTTTTTTGCTCATGTAATACTCCTTGATATATTATTTCTTTTTCTTCTGATGGGTATGACGTATAGTTTTTCTGTTATGGTTTTTTCCTGTCTGTTTCCTGTTTTTTGTTTTTTCTCCGGTACTCCCACGCTCCGGGCGTATCAAACATTTGGGGCCAAATCCCACCAGATCCATCCGTCCCGCCAGTTTAAGCCCCTCCAATACAAGGACTCTGTTTGCAGGATTTTTATACTGCATCAAAGCTCGCTGGATAGCTTTTTCATGTGGATCTTTTGGAACATATACTTTCTCCCCTGTAAGAGGATGGATCCCTGTATAATACATACAGGTAGAAAGTGTAGATGGTGTTGGATAAAAGTCCTGTACCTGTTCCGGCGTAAATCCAAGATCACGAACATACTCGGCAAGCTTCACCGCATCTTTCACTGTACAGCCTGGATGGGAAGACATGAAATACGGTACGGCATACTGTTTCTGACCTGTTTTTGCATTTGCCTTCTCATAAGCCTTTAAAAATCTCTCATAAACCTGATGAGATGGTTTGCCCATATAACGAAGTACCTGATCGGATACATGTTCCGGTGCAACCCGGAGCTGCCCGCTGATATGGTACTTCACAAGCTCCTGTAAAAAAACAGGACTTTTATCTGCCATTACATAATCAAAACGAACACCCGAACGGATAAATACTTTTTTGACCTTCGGGATCTTGCGGAGCTTACGAAGAAGTGCTACATAATCACTGTGATCTGCAGTCAGATTTTTACACGGTTCCGGAAAAAGACACTGACGATTCTGGCAGACACCTTTTGTCAGCTGTTTCTCACAGGAAGGCTGGCGAAAATCTGCGGTTGGGCCTCCAACATCATGAATATATCCTTTAAATGCCGGATCCTCTGTCATATGTATAGCTTCTTTTATGATAGAATCATGGCTCCTTGTCTGAAGTATCCGTCCCTGATGAAAAGTAAGTGCACAAAAACTGCAGCTTCCAAAGCATCCCCGGTTACTGGTAAGACTGAACCGGATTTCTTCAAGAGCAGGGATTCCTCCCTGACTGTCATACATCGGATGCCAGGTTCCGGTAAAAGGAAGATCATAAACATCATCCATCTCCTGCTGTGTCAATGGTTTTGCAGGGGGATTCTGAATCACATATCCTCTTGTACCATAATCCTCTGCCAGCGGTTTCGCGGTAAAAGGATCTGTATTTTTGTACTGAACCGCAAAACTGTCTGCATAAGCTTTTTTATTATCCCGGATTTTCTCATAAGATGGAAGGACAATTGGATCATATACCATATCCAGTGTCTTACTTTTATAAACTGTTCCCGGAATATAGGTGATCTCTCCAACCTGCAGTCCACTGTCAAGTGCTTCTGCAATCTCAAGAATAGAATGCTCCCCCATCCCATAAGAGATCAGATCTGCACCGGAATCCAGCAGAATGCTTCTGCGTACCTGATCCTGCCAGTAGTCATAATGAGCCAGTCTTCTGAGACTTGCCTCAATCCCACCCAGTATGATCGGTGTATTTTTATAAGTCTGGCGAATCAGATTGCTGTAGACTACTGTTGCCATATCCGGTCGGAGACCCATTTTACCTCCCGGAGAATAGGCATCCTTCTGCCGATGTTTTTTTGAAACTGTATAATGGTTCACCATAGAATCCATATTTCCGGCTGTCACAAGAAAACCCAGGCGCGGTTCCCCAAACACCTGGATACTTTCTTTTTTACGCCAGTCGGGCTGGGATATAATCCCGACCCGATAGCCCCGGCTCTCTAAAAGCCGGCTTATGATGGCACAGCCAAAAGAAGAATGATCCACGTAGGCATCTCCTGTCAGATAGACAAAATCTACCTGGTTCCATCCCCTGTCTTTCATTTCCTTTGCTGTTACTGGTAAAAATTTATGCATGTATTTTGCTCCTAATTTGCTACTGACTGGGCGCGATAGCCCTCTGCAATAATATCAAGCTGTCTGTGGAAGCGCTCAAGCTGCTGAAGATCCTTGGTCTGGAATACACGAAGGAACTCGTTCTGAATCTTTTCTACCTCTCGTTTATTGGAAATCTTATAAAGATTCTCAATACTGGAAAGAATATCTTTTACAAGATTGGACTGCATTCTGGAAGAATTCTGCGCATCCATGATTTCGTTTCGCACAGAAGACATTTCCTGATCCAGTGCGATAATGGCATCCGCCGCCTTGCTGAGACGTTCTGCCACATGCAAAGGCATCTCACCTTTATATTTATATTGCAGAGAATGCTCAATAGTTGCCCAGAAATTCATTGCCATCGTACGGATCTGGATTTCCGCCTGAATGGTTTTTGGTCCCTCAATGGTTTCCACCGTATAATAAATAATCAGATGATAGCTTCTGTAGCCGCTCTGCTTAATATGTTTCAAATAATTCTTTTCACTTTTTATCTGCATGTCACTGCGTTTCTGAATCAGAGCTGCAACTGTATCAATATCTTCTTCAAACTGACATATGATTCGAATGCCGGCAATATCCTCTACTTCCTCCTCCATACGTTCCATAGGAATATGTTTGCGCTGCATCTTTTCCAGGATGCTGGTCACACTCTTAACCCGGCCTCTCACCTGCTCTATAGGGGAATACAGATCATTCTGTCTATGTTCCTCTATGATATGCTCAAACTTTACTGTCAATTCCCGGACAGCAAGCTCATACGGGCATAAAATACTTCTCCATAACTGTATTTCCATATCATTCACTCCTTACAGGAAAATACCGGAGTACACTTTGATACTCCTGCATATTATAGCATACTTTTAAAAGATTATGTAATTTAATATGTATAGTTTCTGATTTTTTTCTCAAAAATTTTCAGAAGCCAGTATGGATTTACGCTCAGTTCTTTTTGAAAGGGACCTTCAATATAAATTCCCAGATGAAGATGTACCGGAAATTTTCCACTGGTTCCCTCGGATCCGTATCCGGTATTTCCCATATATCCTAAAATATCACCTGCCTTTACAGACTCGCCCATCTGAAAGTCTTTTTCATAAGAAGAAAGATGTGCATAATAAAAATATCCTCCATGAGGTGAACGTATCCCAATCCGTCTTCCTCCCAGAGGAAGCCAGCCTTTTTGTTCCACTGTGCCGTCTGTCATACTGATAACCGGATAATAACCGAAACGGTCTGTTTCTCCAAAAATGTCCGTTCCCTCATGAAATCTTTTTCCTCCATAAATTCTTTCCGTCAGCCAGGTATTTTCAAAATACGTTTTTTCCGCTGCAACAGGGAAAAATTTTACATCTTTCCATATGGCTTTGTATGCTGCGCTTATCTTTTGATACTCTTCTGGTTTATATTGTTTTAGTTTAGCAGGCATTTCCAGTGTTTCTTTCCCTTGAAACCCTTCCTGGGCAACAGAGGCTAAAAGAACACCGATCCAGTTATCCGTTCCTTCTTTACGGATTTCTTCGTAATCTTTCACACTTACCTTCTGATTCCGAAACTGCGGACTTTCCATATATTTATCAGAAAGAAAAGATACTTTACTTCTTTCCCGGATCATGTGTTCCAGATCACCAAGAATAAAAATATACAGAAAAAACAGTATGACCACAGCTGTTCCGTACGATCTGTTTTCATTCATTCGTTTCCTCCTGCAAAAAACACAATTTATTTTATGCTCTGATATTCCGGATAAGAACAGTCCGCTCCTTACTTTACGCATCCTTAGAATATCATCCCAACTATTGACAAAAAAACAAAAAAGACAGACTCCTGTACCAGTTCGATCCCGGCACGGGTGTCTGTCTCCTTATTTTTTATGAAAGCTATGATCAGTCTTTCAGATATTCCAGTACTTTTACAAGATACTTCCAAACCCTTTCTGTAGAAGCAATATCCAGCACTTCCTCAGAAGTATGGATATCTTTCATATTCGGTCCAAGAGAAACACAGTCCAGTCCAGCCATTTTTTTATAGAAAAGCCCACATTCAAGACCAGCATGGATTGCCACAACATTTGGTTTCTCTCCATACATATCCTGATATACTTCCACCATTTTGTCTCTCAACGGAGAATCTTTGCGGTACTCCCATGCAGGATAAGCACCCTGAACCGTATAAGTTCCGCCAAGGAACTCTGTAAGATAGCAGAGTTTATCAGAAAGTGCATCGCTGGCTGCACCTACGGAGCTTCTTACACTGGATGTTCCCATAAAGTTTTCTTCTTCAAGTTTCATGATACCGATATTTGTGGAGGTTTCTACAAGACCTTCAATGCTTCCGCTCATCTTCTGAATGCCAAAAGGTACTTCCATTAAGAAAAAGAGAACCTTTTCTCTGCTGGTTGGATGAAGGATCATTTCTTTTGAAACGCCCTGCTCTGTAATCTCAATGGTAATACCTTCATCAGAGCCTGTATATTCCTCACGAAGTCCTTTCTGCACCTTCTCCGCACAGGCCTTTACCGCCTCCGCATCTTCCACAAGAAGCTCTGCTGTACATTCTCTTGTAATGGCATTGTCTTTCTGGCCTCCTGCCATAGAAATGATCTCATACGCAGCAGTTTTCTGAAGCGTATAAAGAAATCTTCCCATCAATACATTGGCATTTGCACGTTTCTTATCAATCTCGGCTCCGGAATGTCCTCCCATCAGTCCAAAGATTTTGACAGACACTTTCTCACCTTCTGCCTCAATTCTCTTAACAGGAATACTGCTGATCCCGGAAAGCCCGCCTGCACAGCTGATCCAAAGACTTCCCTCTGCCTCAGAATCAAGGTTGATCAGTCTTCTTCCTTTCAGCACACTGCAGTCCAGACCTACTGCTCCAAGAAGTCCGATCTCCTCATCTACCGTAATCAGAACTTCAAGTGCCGGATGTGCGATTTCTTTGCTTTCCAGAAGCGCAAGTCCATAAGCAACAGCAATGCCGTCATCTCCGCCCAAAGTTGTTCCGTTTGCAGTTACATATCCATCCTGTACAGAAATATTTAAAGGATCTTTTGTAAAGTCATGCTCCACATCCGGACGCTTCTCACAAACCATATCCATATGCCCCTGAATGATCACGGTAGGAGCGTTTTCGTAACCTGGAGTTGCCGGTTTATAGATTACAATATTATTCATTTCATCCTGAACATACTCCAGACCCTGCTCTTTTGCAAAGCTTACCAGATAATCACTGATCTGCTTTGTATTTCCTGAACCATGAGGAATTTTGCAAAGTTCCTCAAAATAATAAAATACTCGTTTTGGTTCACAATTTTCCAATGCTCTCATATTCGATTTCCTCCATTTCGTCATGAGAATTCTTCATATTTATTTAATACAGACCATATAGTTAAAAAAAACGGAATCTGTATATGAAGCGAATTTTATTTCCAGCAGGAATCCTCCTGCTGCTGTCTTTTTTCGTATGCTGTCCCATAGAAGCATTATCTGCATCAAAGGAAGGTTTGGATCTATGGTTGAATACTCTGATCCCCACACTCCTTCCCTTTATTATCCTCACAGGAATTTTAATTCATACAAATACAGCCGAAAAACTTTTTGCACCTCTGGAGCGCCTTTGGAATATAGTTTTTGGCGTCACATCCCCCGGCGCATATGCACTGATCCTCGGTCTTCTCTGTGGGTATCCCATGGGCACAAAGATCACCTCTGATATGTACATTCACGGACGCATCAATAAAAAAGAAGCAGAATATCTTCTGACTTTTACCAATCATGCAAGTCCTGTCTTCATCCGTACATATCTGATCCATCTCTGTCTTGAAGACAGGATCCATTACGGAACAGTTTATGGAACTCTTCTTCTGGCAAGCTTCCTTACCATGGTCATCTTTCGATTCTGTATCTGGAAAGGGGACACAATAACTCCGAAAACAACTCCTGAAAATCAAAAAACGGAGCCATCCGCTATCGGTTCAATAGGAACTCTGCTGGATGCCTCCATTATGAATGGATTTGAAACACTCACCCGAATGGGTGGTCATATCCTTCTGTTTTCTGTTATATCTGCCTTTATCAGGCATTTTCTGAAAACAGAATCAGCCGCAGGCTACCTGATTCTTGGCACACTGGAGCTTACCACCGGACTTCATTTCCTGGCGCTGTCCAGTCTGCCTTTCAAAATCAGATATCTCTGCTCCATGTGTATGACTGCATTTGGCGGAATCTGTATTCTGGCCCAGACAAAAAGTCTTCTTCATCAGGACCTTTCTGTCATACCTTATATTTCTGCCAAATGTCTCAATACAGCAATTACTGCCCTGCTGAGTTTAATTTTCATCCAGGTCGTCTAACAGAGTATCCTCTTCCTGCTCCTGAGTATCATCATGATAAGTACCGGTAATGGCAGCTGCCTGCGCAGTCTGAGGTGCAAGCTCCTGGCGATTCTGATTTACAACATCCAGACATACCTGAAGAGCATCGATAAAGCCTTTATATTTACCGCCTGCATCTTCCAGTGTCTGATTCAGTACAGAACCGATATTTGCCATCATATCATCTGTATAAGTAATCGCACTGAGACGAATACTGTTTGCATCCTGTGTTGCAGAGTCAAGGATTTCCTGAGCCTGCTTATTTGCAGCATTGATTGTATCATTTGCCTGTGCATATGCTTTCTGCATAATTTCATGCTGTGTAACAAGCTCCTGTGCTTTTGCCTGTGCATCGGCAATGATCGCATCTGCTTTAGACTGTGCGTCCTCCAGAATCGCATCTTTATTGCTGATGATCTTCTGATAGCGCTTGATCTCATCTGGTGTTTTTAAACGGAGTTCTCTTAAATACTCATCAATTTCATCTTTATTTACAATAATCTTTGTTGAAGACAGTGGCTGGAATTTACAGCTCTCTATAAATTCATCAATATCATCAATAATCTGTTCAATTCTGCTGCTCATTGTACATTCTCCTTATTATCTTTTTCTTCCTGCATCTTATCCTGCAAGGCCTGAATGATCTCGGGCGGTGCAAATTTAGACAGGTCACCGCCAAAGCGGGCAACTTCCTTCATGATCGTAGAGCTTACATATGCGTATTCCAGACTGGTTGTTAAAAAAACAGTATCCACATCCGGAGCCAGAACACGATTAGTCTGTGCCATCTGAAGTTCATACTCAAAGTCTGTGACCGCACGCAGTCCCCTTACAATAACCTGGGCTTCATTCTCCCTTGCAAAGTTGACAGAAAGCCCGTTAAACGGCTTTATGATGACATTCGGAATGTCCCGCGTTGCCTTTTTTAATATATTAACACGTTCTTCCACAGAAAACAACGGACTTTTTGCAGAATTATGCAAAACGCCCACTACAACTCTGTCAAAAGAGACGCTGGCTCTCCTGATCACATCCAGATGACCATAGGTAGCCGGGTCAAAGCTTCCCGGATAAACTGCTGTTACCATGTGCATTCTCACTTTCTTTTATACAGAAAAACATGCTTGTTTGTCTTATATTCTTTTGAACGGCTGATCTGATATCCCACTTCTTCCACATAAGAGAAATCTGTATGAAGGTCTGCCTCTGCAATGATCATCGTATCTTCATCTGCCAGAGTGCTCTGTGCGAGATATTCCAGTACCTGACGTTCTAATCCACATCCATACGGCGGATCCATAAAAATACAGTCAAAAGCAGACTGACCTTCCATGGAGCGAAGCGCCTGAAGCACGTCCATGGCTAATAGTTTACCATCTTCAGCAAGCTTTGTAAATGCCAGATTATCTCTGATACATGCACATGCCTTTGGATTTTTTTCTACAAAAACAGCAGACTCCGCTCCCCTGCTCAGGGCTTCTATGCCAATAGCACCGCTTCCGCTGAACAGATCCAGAAAATGACAATCGGGAATTTCCGGCTGAATAATATTAAATAAAGTTTCTTTGATACGGTCCGTTGTAGGCCGGGTATCTGTACCCGGAAGAGTCTTCAAAGGAAGACGACGGGCTTTTCCTGCTATTACTCTCATTTCAGATTCAGTCTCCAATCCAGATCGCCTCGGGCAAGTCCCAGGATCAAAAGTTCTGCAGTGGCAATATTCGTTGCCACCGGTATATTGTACTGATCGCAGCGCATACAGATTGCTGAAATATCCGGTTCTTTCGGGTCGATCATCGCCGGATTATAGAAAAGGATCACCATATCAAGATCCTCTCTCTCTATCATCTCCATAAACTGCTTATCTCCGCCTATACTGCCTGCAAGAAATTTATGCACATGCAGGTTCGTGGCCTCCTCAATTCTTCTACCAGTAGTCCCTGTAGCATAAACTTCGTGCTTAGCGAGAATATTTTTATACGCGATGCAAAAATCTTCAATAAGTACTTTTTTACTGTTGTGTGCAATGATTCCTAAATTCATTAATCATCTCTCCATTCTCACCAATACATATACTAGTTTCTTTATTACCCCTAACTATTATAACAACTTAACAAAAAAAACGCAATTAAATCTTACAAAATATACAAAATTCATAGAAACTTAATATTTTCAATATACTGGAAATTCATACAGTATATTCTAGTGTATTATTTATCAAAATTCACATACTACCATTGTAACATCCAAATAACAAAAACAACCAAGGAGGACACAAATAATGTCAAACACAAATTCTTCTAACAAAGCAGCTGTACCGGAAGCGAAGGGCGCTCTTGACCGTTTTAAGTTTGAGGTAGCAAATGAGCTGGGTGTACCTCTCACCGACGGATATAACGGAAACCTCACATCCAAACAGAATGGTTCTGTAGGCGGATATATGGTCAAAAAGATGATCGAAGCTCAGGAAAGACAGATGTCCAGCGGCTCCCAGAACGGTCAGTTCTAAATACACCCGAAGAAGAAAAAGCTCAGGCGACTTATGTCTCCTGAGCCTTTTTCTTTTTCCTATAAACCAAGGAAGCCTGTAATGTCTCCATTAATAACATAATGTGCTCCATTATCCTCTGGCTTGATATATACCTTTAAGTCTTTAAGCTCTGATTCCTTTTTGCCCATCTCTTCTGTCCATATCTTTTTAATGCTCTCAACTACGTCCTTGGCATACACCTCTTTGCCCCAGAACTGTACATACACCTCTTCATTTACCGAAGCGGCTTTTTTTGCAGCGGTTTTTCTAACTGTCTGTTTTTTCTCAGCTGTCTTTTTTGCAGTTGTCTTCACAGTAGTCTTCTTTACAGCTGCAGCCTTTTTCGCAGGCGCTGTTTCCATGGTTTCTTTCACTGCAGATACTGTTGCTGTTTCTGCAGGAATCTTTGCAGGAGCCTCTTTTTCGATAGCCGTTTTTGCAGTTGTTGTCTTAGGTTCTGCTTTTTTTGTTGTTGTTCTTGTAGCCATAATAGCCTCCTTACAAGGTGAAATAAAAAGTAACTACGCTATTAGGATACTACGTTTTCTTTTTTTTTGCAACAATTTATTTAAACCAGGCTTTTTGTTTCTCTTAAAGTCCAAAGTTTTCAAGACCTTCTTTCATACAGGAGTACAGTTGTTTTTTTAAAGCATCATCCTGCGGCAGCGACAGATCCGGATCCAGTGCAAGGATCCCGGCAGCAGCTTCACTGGCACTTTTCAATATACCGGCATCATTGTAGATATCTCCAATGCGAAATTCCAGGAGTCCGCTCTGACGGATTCCAAAAAGGTCTCCCGGTCCTCTCAGTTTCAGATCCTCCTCTGCGATATAAAATCCGTCATTTGACTGATTCAATATCTCCAATCTTTTTGAAATAGTTTTTTCTCCATTTCCCTGAATAAAAACACAGTAAGACTGGTACTCCCCTCGTCCTACCCTGCCCCGGAGCTGATGGAGCTGAGCAAGTCCAAAACGTTCTGCATTTTCTACCATCATCACAGTTGCATTTGGAACATTTACGCCAACCTCTACAACCGTTGTAGAAACAAGTACCTGGATCCTGCCCGCAGCAAATTCTTCCATAATCTGATTTTTTTCTTTTGGTTTCATTTTTCCATGAAGATATTCCACGCAAATGTCTTCTGAAAGTGCCTGCTTCAGCTTTTTTGTATAATCTATAACATTTTCCGCATCCAGTCCTTCACTTTCCTCTACCATAGGGCAGATCACATACGCCTGTCTTCCTTCGCGGACCTGACGTTCTATAAAAGAATATGCCTTTGGACGATAGGAAGTATCTACCACACAGTTTTTAATGGGAAGCCTTTTGGCCGGCAGCTGATCGATCACAGATATGTCCAAATCCCCATACAAAATAATCGCCAGGGTTCTTGGAATCGGAGTTGCACTCATAACCAGCACGTTAGGAGGATTTCCTCTGGTGGTAAGAGCCTCTCTCTGCTTCACACCAAAACGATGCTGTTCATCCGTGATCACCAATGCAAGTTTCTGATATTCCACTGCCTCCTGTATCAAAGCATGTGTGCCAATTATCACAGAAGCTTTTCCTTCTCTGATTTTTTCATAGATCAAACGTTTTTCTTTTGCTGTGTTCGATCCTGTAAGCAATACCGTGTCAATATCCAGTCCCTGCTCCTGCAGCAATTTTTGGAAGGCTTCAAAATGCTGTCTGGCAAGAACTTCCGTCGGAACCATCAGGGCTGCCTGGTACCCATTTTCACAGGTAAGGATCATAGCCAGAAATGCCAGGATCGTTTTTCCGCTTCCCACATCTCCCTGGACCAGTCTTGACATCAGTGCCTGCCCGGAAAGATCTCGTTCTATTTCATACCATGTGTTTAACTGCGCATCGGTAAGATGATATGGAAGATTTTCTATTACCTGTTCTGTAGTCCATGTTTTTTTCATGGGGAAAAGGTTTTCTGCCACCTCTGTTTTTTCTTTCAAAAGCTGTACCGCAAGGATAAAGAACAGAAATTCATCAAATACAAGACGTTTTCTGGATTCCATCAGTTCCTCTCGATCCTCTGGAAAATGTATTGTACGCAATGCATAATTAATATCTGACAACTGATATTTTTCCCTTATTTCGTGAGGAAGATATTCACTTCTCATTTCCTGATCTTTCAAAAGCTGCTGAACCATTTTTACAATGGTTTTATTAGACAGGCCTGCGGTCAAAGCATAAACCGGCTGGAGACTGTGAAGGATTTCTTTATAGGCTGCCGGGGTATAAATTTCCGGATGTTCCATCTGCAGTTTCCCCTGGCGGCGTATCACTTTTCCCCGGAACACAAAACAAGCACCCTTTTTCAAAGTGTTTTTTAAATACGGAGTGTTAAACCATACGATTCCCACCCTGCCTGTCTCGTCTCCTGCAGTTATGGAGATCACTTGTTTTCCCCTGACAGAGTTTACATAAACACCTGAACATACGAAAGCGGAGACGGCTTTCACCGTCCCCTCCTTAAGATCTGCAACAGTGGCAGTTTCTTCGTATTCATCATAATTTCTTGGATAATATCGGATCAAATCCTCAGTGTTGAAAATTCCCACCTTCTGGAACAGCTTCTCTGTTTTTTCTCCAACACCTTTTAGAGTTCTTAAGCTTTTACTCATAGTTATTCCACAGAAATAATATAATAATAGATTGGCTGTCCGCCTCGGTTTATCTCTACCTCACAGTCAGGATAAAGTTCTTCCACAGAAGCAGCAAGCGCCTCAGCACTTTCTTCTGAGGTATCTGCACCATAATAAATACTGATAACCTCTGCCTCATCAGACATCATTGCAGCAATAGTAGCTTCTGCAACCTCTTCCTTGTTACCTCCAACAGCAAGAATACCTTTGTCACCAATACCCATGATATCACCCTCATGGATTTCTTTATCGTCCAGGCGTGTATCACGAACAGCATAAGTAATCTGTCCTGTATGGACTTTGGAAATCGCCTCTTCCATCACTTCTGCATTTTCCTCAGCTGATTTTTCCGGTACAAAACTGATCATAGCTGTGATTCCCTGAGGAACTGTCTTGGTTGGAACAACCACGATCTTTTTGTCCTCGGTAAGATCGCGTGCCTGATTTGCAGCAAGAATGATATTCTTATTATTAGGGAAGATATAGACTGTCTCTGCATTCACTTTTGAAATAGCATTAAGCATATCTTCTGTACTCGGGTTCATCGTCTGACCACCTTCAATAAGATAATCCACTCCAAGCTCACGGAAAATCTCTGTAAGGCCTTCTCCGGCAGAAACCGCAATGAAGCCGGCTTCTTTAGGCGGAAGCTTTTCTGCTTCTTCCTGTTCTTTTGCAAGCTTTTCAGCATCTTTGATCAGTTTTTCCTGATGTTCTTCCCTCATATTATCAATCTTCATACGCGAAAGAGCACCATAGGTCAAAGCTCGCTCAATTGCCTGTCCCGGATGATTCGTATGAACATGTACTTTAATGATCTCCTCATCAGCTACCACAACAATAGAATCGCCAATCGAAGTCAAAAATTCTTTGAATTTATGTTCTTCCTCTTCAGGAACCGGGGCTTCAAGAAGAATGATAAACTCTGTACAATATCCAAATTTAATATCTGCCTCTGCCTGAGGGGAGATTTTAGTTACAGATGGACTACTGCTCTTCTCAAAAACAGAATAATCAATTTCTTTTCCCAAAAAGCCGTCAATGGCTCCTCTCATCACTTCCAGAAGTCCCTGACCGCCTGAATCCACTACACCAGCTTCTTTCAGCACAGGAAGCATTTCCGGTGTTCTGGCAAGAGTTTCCTCTGCATGAGCAAACACTTCATCAAAAAACGGCTGAAGTTCTTCTGCTTCCGGAGCAATCTCCGCAGCCTTTAAAGCCGCTTCTTTCGCAACAGTAAGAATAGTTCCTTCCTTTGGTTTCATAACTGCCTTATAAGCAGTCTCTACAGCCCGTTCCATGGCAGCGGCAATCGCAGACGCATCCAGCACCTCTGATTTTCTTACACTTCTGGTAAAGCCACGTAAAAGCTGGGAAAGGATAACACCTGAATTTCCCCTGGCTCCACGCAGAGAGCCTGATGAGATAGCCTTTGCCAGTGTCTCCATATCAGGATTCTCCAGAGCGCTTACTTCTGAAGCTGCCGACATGATTGTCATTGTCATATTAGTTCCTGTATCTCCATCAGGAACAGGAAATACATTTAATTCATTGATCCATTCTTTTTTTGCTTCCAGATTTCTGGCTCCTGCCAGAAACATTCTGGACAGTATTTTCGCATCTATGGTTTTTATACTCACCACAAGTTCCTCCTCTGACTTAGTCTATTGCACGTACACCTTCCACATAGATGTTAATCTTTTCAATTTCCATACCGGTAAATTCCTCTACCTTGTATTTCACATTGCTGACAAGATTGTCTGCGATCGTGCTGATATTGATACCGTATGCCACAATAACGTGGAAATTCAGACGAATTTTATTTTCTTCTGTGATCACTACACTGATGCCATGCTTCAGGCTGTCTCTGTGAAGCAGTTTCACAAGGCCATCTTTCATGCTGACTGCAGCCATACCAATAATACCAAAGCATTCCACTGCCACGCTTCCGGCATAGGTTGCAATTACATCGGTATCAATGACTATCTGTCCAAGTCCGGAATCTATACGTCCATTCATATAGGTACCTCCAATTTTTTAATATGTATGTATTATAACCTCTTTTCCCGGAAAAAGGAATATTATTTTTATATTTTTCCTTTTTTTGCTTGCAAAAGGTGATTTCTTCTGTTAAAATAAAACCTGTTGAAAAAAAGCGTCAAGGAGGTGCTGTCATGGCTAAGTGCGCAATTTGCGAAAAAGGAGCTCATTTCGGAAATAATGTAAGTCATTCCCATAGAAGATCCAATAAAATGTGGAAATCCAATGTTAAGTCTGTAAAAGTTAAGACTGCTACAGGCGGAGCTAAAAAGATGTATGTATGTACTTCTTGTCTGAGATCCGGAAAAGTTGAAAGAGCATAATATTCAAAAAATTTAAAAATTCCCCTCGCAGCCGCGTGGGGAATTTTTTATCTGCAAAATAAATGATATCCACATAGCAGACACAGACCTGCCGCTATTACAATTACCGCGCTTTCCGCGATCAACATTCCTATCACCATTCCTATTCCAATACAGAACAGCATCAGTCCCAGAAGTCTTCCCACAATCTATAACCTCTTTCTCTTTGGTCTATACTATCTTATGCAGAAAAGACTTCCAGAAACACTGTTTTCTCCTGTCCAATCCGACACTCAGAGTTCTGTTCCCTCTGACTCATAGGAATTTTTTCCGGAAGCAAATCGATCCACAAAATCCGGCACCATATCAAGAACCTTTGTCAGTCCGTCCTGATTTTTAATATTTACCAGCCTGGTACTTCCATTCTGGATCACAAG
>Elaine_p2__coassemble_569_pt1 | contig 30057 bp, 25 predicted proteins | sample Elaine_p2__metabat2_low_PE_007 | metagenome-assembled genome bin Elaine_p2 | reverse complement strand
TTGTGGCGTGCCCACGCAAACAACCTCTATACCAACTGGCTGAATTACTACGTTTACCAGAGTACACCGTATGATCTGATGGGAACACCGGATTTCAGCTGTATTTAAGGGATTTATATATCAACGCAAAAATACCCTGAAGCAGAACATACTTCAGGGTATTTTTCACGCCACGTACTCATCAAATTTCCAATTCATAGCAATCTGATATATGATCAGGCTGCCCACTCCCACCGGTCCAGTAAAGGGCTTCTGACTGCACCGGCAGATTCTCCAAGACGATACAGACTGTAATTGCCGGCTGTTCCTACTTCCTGATAGTCTTGTGCTTCTATTTCCTTTTTTTGTTGTTCGTTCGGAATCTTTACAACAAGATAATTGCACATAATGCTTTTTCCCACTGCACCTATATTAGTGTAATTAAAGACCGGTGCATTGATTTCCAGATACAGCCGTCTTGCTCCTGCTCCGGCATTTCCACGTCCCTCCCTGTTAAACATCATACAGATAGACGGATCGTACACTCGTACATAGGGTCCAATATAATTATCCGCTGCCAGAAGAAATTCCGAATCACCTGCGTCTTTTTTTACCATTTCACAAATGGCAGCCACCTCGTCCGGCACTTGCTGATAATTATTGACCAGCTTATAATTTCCAGCCTTATATATCCCCTTTCCAGAACAAACAATTGCAGCTATACACAATAAAACCAGCACGAACTGGATACCTTTATTCTTTCGTTCCTTCAGAAATTCTGTCATGGCAGATGCGATTAACGGAATTACCGGGAGAAGCCACAGCACACGCCAGTATACTGTACTTCCAATACATTTTTGAATAACCTTTGCGGATATTGGACAAAAAAATACGGCCAGCACGACTACTGTATATGGAATCAGATATTTCGTACTTTTTTTATTCCTGCGAAATATCAGAAGAAACAGCATGGAGGCCAGAAGGAGCCATATGACCAGACCTTTCCCCCAGTAATTCTTCCAGAAAATTTGTGTCTGTTGAAATATTTCTTTCATTTCTGCCCTCCTGTCAGCCTATCAAAATGTATGCCACACCCAAAACAATCGAGGGAAGACAGCACAAAAAACCTTTTGCCGCTGTCTTCCACTCTCTTTGCATTACAAAGGATGCTGCCAGAAAACACCCTGTCATAAGCGGTGCCAGGATAATCCCCATGGAGGACAAAAGACAGCAGCTGATATTGGTCAGAAAAAGAGCTGTCCATGAATTTTTTCTTTTTTCTCCCAAAAATATCGAGATACAAAGGTACAGCAGGTAAGGCAGTAAAACAGATGCCAGAACAGCCTTTCCCTGCCAGATGCGAACCATTTGAAAATTCCCTGCATTGTATACAGAATATCCCGAGAAACTGCATATACATGCTGTCAGAAGGAGATAGATATCTTTTGCTTTTCTTTCCCCTGAAAACATTTTTTCTGCAAGACAATACTGCACCATATATGCCATAGGCAGAAAGATCACAGGAAAAACCATATGAGCCATGACCGCCGGGTGCATTCCACCGCTAAGCCGGCTTGCCACTGCCAGGAACACCGGAAACGGAGAAAGTACATAACGCCTGGGAAGAACTCTGTATTCACAGCCCGTATAAGGATCCACAGCAAAAATAGAATCTGTATGGACATCTGTTGTCGCTGCCGCAACATAAAAACAATCGTCTGCATCCATATGTGCCATAGCTGCACACATAAGTACCTGAAGAACAATCACCAGAACAGCCATCCAGAAATATATGGATGGCCGTTCCATATTTCCCAGCAGATTCTTACTGCTGTTCTTTTTTTTCCAGAGCAGTAATCCTCCTGCAGCAAATCCAGCAGCAAGAATTCCATATACTGATGTCAGAATATGAAGAGGCATTTTTAATAATATCATGGGAAGAACTAAAATTTCCATTACTGCAAAAAGCAAAATATATCCATGAAGAAAAAGCTCAGAAATTTTCAGCTGCTTTCTGCCTGTAAAAAGAAGCCCCACTGAAGCCGGAACTGCCGCCAGCCACAAAACCGCCAGGAATCCCTTTATCACCATACTCATCCTACTACTTCTCCAGTTTCTGTTTCAAAATCCCCATAGCAACCTTTTCCGGAGTAATGGGAAGTTCCCGTACCCTTACTCCTGTGGCATTATAAACAGCATCTGCAATTGCCGGACACGGAGTATTGATAACCAGCTCTCCTATAGATTTGGCACCAAACGGACCACTTGGTTCATAACTTCCACGAATCTCCACTCGAACATCACCAATATCAAGGCGAGACGGAATCTTATACTGCATAAAGGAATTATTACGGATTTTTCCTTTCTCCGTATACTGGACATCTTCATGAAGTGCCATGCCTATTCCCTGAACAATTCCTCCCTCAGTCTGTACCCGTACAAGATTTGGATTGATCGGTGTACCACAATCTACTACAGCAGCATAGTCAACTACCTTGACGCTTCCTGTTTCTTTGTCTACCTCAACCTCAGCCATACCTACCATAAAAGGCGGCGGTGAGATCGGTGAGCAATGAGTTCTGGTAACCTGAAGTTCCTGTGTATTTCCACAGGTGCCTTTAATTGCAATATCTTTCAGGGATACCTTATGTATCTCATCTGTAAATACAAATTCACCGTCAAAATTCACTTCTTCCGGTTCTGCCTCCAGCATTTTTGCACCCAGAGCACAAATCTTTTTTCTCATCTCCTGACATGCCTGAAAAACAGCCATTCCTGTCGTATAGGTAGTTGCCGAGGCATAAGATCCGGAATCATAAGGAGAAATATCTGTATCTACGCCAAATACCACAATATTTTCAATAGAAGTCTCCAAACAATCAGCAGCTATCTGTGAGAGGATCGTATCGCATCCGGTACCCATATCCGTACATCCAAGTCCCAGGGTATAAGATCCATCCTCATTGAGCTTCATATCTGCTCCACCTACATCAATGCCTGCAATAGATGAGCCCTGCATAGCCATAGCAACACCTACGCCTCTGACTTTTCCATTTCCCATATCTTTGTATGGATATTTCTCATCCCAGCTCATCATTTCTTTTGCCCGCTTCATACACTGATCCATGGTACAGCTGGGCGCTGTGGTACAATCCTGATATGCAGGAAGGGGCTCTCCTTCCATCGGCATGTTCAGTTCGCGCAGCTTCACCGGATCCATATGCATCATATGAGCCAGTTCATTCACTGCAGATTCTACTGCATAAATGCCCTGAGTAGCCCCATATCCCCGATATGCTCCAGCTGCCTGTACATTCGTATACACTACATCATAGGCAAAACGATACGCTTCTGTATGACGATAAAGAGCAATGGATTTATGTCCGCTTAATCCTACTGTTGTAGGACTGTGCTCTCCATAAGCACCTGCATTAGAAAGAGTATAAACATCCAGTGCCCGGACAATTCCATTTTCATCAGCTCCTGCTCTCACCCGTATTTCCATTTCATGTCGTGGAGAGGCACAGATCTGTGATTCATAACGTGAATAAAGAATTTTGGACGGACGACCAGTCATCCATGTAACAAAAGCCGGATAGATTTCACTTACTGATGTCTGTTTCGCTCCAAAGCCGCCGCCGATCCTGGGTTTGATCACACGAATTTTTGATGAAGGGATATCCAGTGCATTGCCAAGGATTCTTCTTACATGGAAAGGAACCTGTGTAGAAGAAACCACATTCAGACGTCCAAAATGATCCTTATAGCAATATGTACGGAACGTTTCCATCATCGCCTGTTGATTAGCCTTGGTATGATAAGTCCTGTCTATGGTATATTTGCACTCTCCAAGGATTTTTTCCACATCACCGGATTCTTCCACACCAGAGGCACAAAGATTTCTTTTATTGTCTGCTCCTACCGGAACTTTTGTCTCCCAGTCTTCTTCCGGATGTACAAGAATTTTTCCGTCCTTTGCTTTATGCATATCGAGCACAGGCTCATCTACACGATATTTTACTTTGATCCTTTTAAGCGCTTTCTCAGCTGCTTCTTCTGTTTCCGCTGCAACAATCGCAACTGCATCCCCGACAAATCTCAACCTTTGATCCAGAATATAATGGTCATAAGGGCTTAACTCCGGATAAGTTTGTCCTGCCAGAGTAAAACGTTTCCGGGGTACATCCTTACATGTATAGACAGCCACAACACCATTGACCTGCCTTGCTGTGCCTGTTTTTATCTCCTCGATCCAGGCATTCGCATGAGGGCTTCGTAAAATCTTAACGATCAGGCAGTCTTTCGGTGCCAGATCATTGGTAAATACCGGCTTTCCGGTTACCAGCGCCATAGCATCTTTTTTTCTTACCGGCTTACTGACATAACTCATTTTTCTGCCTCCTCCCTCTTCTTTGTTTTTTTATACTGAAGATATTTCAAAATACTTCTCGTTTGTCCCACAAATCCTGAACATCTGCAGAGATTTCCTGCAAGATACTCCTTAATGTCCTCCTCTGTAGGATCTTCCAGTTCATTCTCCATTGCAAATATATTCATGATAAATCCCGGATTGCAGAATCCGCATTGCTCCGCACCTTCATCTGCCAGAAAAGTACCAAATTCTTCTGCTTCTTTCTGCATTCCTTCCATTGTGACAATTTTCTTGCCTTCTGCACGAAGGGCAAGCGTACTGCAGGAAAGGATCGGTTTCCCATCCATCAAAACAGTACACAGACCACAATTTGAAGTCTCACAGCCGCATTTAATGCTATAACATCCCTTATCTCTCAAAAAATCCAGAAGCATCGTATCCGGTTCCACTTCATCATGACGATAAACACCATTCAGCCAAAAACTCAGATTCATTCTTTTATCCCTCCTAATGCTTCCCAGGCTCTTCTGGTCAATACTTCCGTAAGGAGCCTGCGATATTCCTTAGATCCTCGCATATTACTGCCAACCGGCACATTTGCAGCCGCATATTCTGAAAATTTCCGGACAGCCTCTGCCTTTTCTTTTTTGGACATTTCTGTAAATCCATAAAGAAGATCTTCTCTGTCTTCTACCACCATAGCACAGCCGGGTCTTGCACCGATAATTGTCCTTGGCTGCTCCCCGATCAGAGATGCCGCACAGGTAAGGACCGGAAAATCTGTTTCAGTATTTCTCTGACTGAGATATACAGTTTTCAAAGGTGTTTTCTTTACGATAACAGACTGCAGGATATCTCTGTCTTTTTTCATTTTTACAAACTCAGCAAGGGGAATTCTGCCTGCCTGATACAAATCCACCCAGGTATCCATAGCAAGAAACATCGACAGGACATCGGAAAATCCATACCTCCCAAAAATACTTCCTCCTACCGTAGCACAGTTACGAAACTGCACTCCAACAATGTGACGGAGACTTTCTATGATGGCACCCTGTGTAAATGTATTCAGGGATTTATCCATTTCCAGATCACGCAGTGTTGTCATACATCCAATCACATATTCATCCTCCAGCTCCTGAACCGTATCCAAGCCCAGACCTGAAAGATCAATTGCTGTAGAAACATTTCTGTTTCCCATTTTCAGCCATATCATACCACCCAAAACACAGGCACTTTTTTTCTGATTCAGCTCGTAGGCTTCAGCAATACTGTTCACCTTTACATAGCTTTTAATCTTTAGCATATGAACTTCCTTTCTTTTATCAATTAATATCCAAATAGCAGATATACAGTCTGCCCTGCCAAATGGGCATACTTAATTTTATTTTAACATGTATTTAAAAAAAAATCTATATTTTATACTGCAAAAAGACAGCTCCTGATGAGCTGCCTTTTGACTCTTTCTCAACTAACAGATTTTTCTTTTTACCGATTATTGATGGCTGTAACCAGCGCATCGATAGATGCATGGATAATATCCGGATCCACGCCAGCTCCCCATGAAAGGCTTCCATCAGGTTTTTGTATTCCAACATATGCAATCGCCTTTGAACTGGAGCTTTTTTCCAACGCATGCTCCTGATAAGTAACCAGATTAAATTTCAGTTCATAAGCCTTTTTCAGTGCATTGCTGACTGCATTAAGACGTCCGTTTCCAGATGCTTCTGTAGTAATTGTTTTTCCGTTAAAGCAGGAAGTCACCTGTGTAACAATTTCACTTTCTTTCTGCTGGAAGTGTACTTCCTTGATACTATATGGTTCTTTTACATTTTCAAAGGTTTGTTTGAAAAGACTGAAGATTTCGTCAGGACGCAATTCCTTATGATTATGATCTGAAACAGCTTTGGCCGCATAGCCCATAGCTTCCCGCATTTTGGCAGGAAGATTCAGTCCATATCTGGTCTCCAGAATATAGCCCACACCACCCTTTCCAGACTGGCTGTTGATGCGGATCACATCAGCATCGTAGTTCCTTCCCACATCAGTCGGATCGATTGGAAGATACGGCACTGTCCAGCGGCCGAGATCCTTTTCTTCTCTCCAGTGCATTCCTTTGGCAATAGCATCCTGGTGAGAGCCGGAAAATGCGGCAAATACAAGTGCTCCGCTGTATGGACTTCTTTCATCCACCTTCATTCCGGTACATTCTTCATATACCTCGCTGATATAAGACATATCAGAAAAATCAAGTTCCGGATCTACTCCCTGAGAATACATATTCATTGCAAGTGTTACAATATCTACATTTCCAGTACGCTCTCCATTTCCGAAAAGTGTGCCCTCTACTCTGTCTGAGCCTGCCAAAAGTCCCATTTCCGCATCTGCCACACCGCACCCACGGTCATTATGAGGGTGCTGAGAAATGATCACATTTTCTCTGTATTTCATATTTTCACTCATATATTCAATTTGACTGGCATAAACATGCGGCATGGAAAGCTGTACCGTCACCGGAAGGTTAATGATACATTTATTATCCGGAGTTGGCTGCCATACATCAAGAACTGCATTACAAACTTCCAGCGCATACTCCGGTTCAGTTCCTGTAAAGCTTTCCGGACTGTATTCAAACTGAAAATTACCTTCCGTCTCCTCTGCCAGTTTTTTCAGAAGTTTTGCACCCTCTACAGCTATCTGGATAATTTCTTCCTTGGATTTCTTAAATACCTGTTCTCTCTGTGCAACAGAAGTGGAATTATATACATGAATGATAGCTTTTGGTGCTCCCTTTACTGCCTCAAAGGTTTTACGGATAATATGCTCTCTTGCCTGGGTAAGAACCTGTATAGTCACATCGTCCGGAATCAGATTCTGCTCGATCAAGGTTCTAAGGAATATATACTCTGTTTCAGAAGCAGCAGGAAAACCAACCTCAATCTCCTTAAATCCAATTTTCACAAGCAGTTTAAAAAATTTTATTTTCTGTTCCAGGCTCATTGGTATCACCAACGCCTGATTTCCATCCCTAAGATCAACACTGCACCATATCGGTGCCTTATCTACATATTCTTTTTCTGTCCATTTTGTACATTTAACAGGCGGCATATAATACTGTCTCTGATACTTTGATACATTTTTCATTGCTTTCCCTCCAATTTCCTATACACATAAGCGTCTCCCTAATAAGTAGAGCAGAGCATTTGCTGTTCACTGGAAAAGTTAATACAAAATATACTACTTTCTTAGTTAAAAAAATCTTCCGCCTCTTAACTATTTTCTAAGAGACGAAAGATTTGTTTCCTCGCGGTACCACTCTTTTTTATGAATAACTTCATACACTCAGCGGGTACGGAACATCTATAATCCAGCACACAACATTCTTATACCCTTTCCTGATAACGGTGGCTGCCGTCTGCACCTACTTTTCCTAAAGAAGTTCAGGCAGATGCTCCAAGGCGAGTTCCATAATTTCCTTCCACTGTCTCCCACCAGCCGACAGTTCTCTGGGCTTCAGACCTTATGTACTGTTCCTTATCAACGCATTTATGTATTAAATTATTAATTGAGTATAGACTAACACGACGCCAGGTTTTTGTCAAGAAAAAATAGTATCAGATTATATCTTTTATAAAATAACAGAAAAAGCAAAAAATTTTCAGAACAATATGCATCAAAAAATTATTGCAAAATCATGCACTATTTGTTATAATATAATTTATCGGGGTATGGCGTAGCTTGGTAGCGCGCGCGGCTGGGGGCCGCGAGGTCGCAGGTTCAAATCCTGTTGCCCCGATTTTCCCTTTAAAATCAAGAGCTTCAAGACATTTTGTAAACATACGTTTTGATTACTCTTGATTATTTTTTTACCTTTAATCCGTACCTGCTGCTACTTCGCTGTTTTTTATGATTGGAACTATATTTTCCACAAAATGGTTATGAGAATATCCATCATAACGTTTTTTGCGATTATAAAATGTAAGTGAAGCAGTTCTATTCTCCATACTAAGTCTTGCTTCCCCATAAGCGATATCCTGAGGTCTGATTCCATATTGAGGTCTTCCTGCATTTATGATATTCACATTAGAAGTGTTTGCTTCTGCCTTTTCCAAATAATAGCGGAGAATCTGTTTTTCATATATTTGATAATTACCCAGTGGAATTCCTTTAACAGTTGCAGAAAGAACCGCATTCCCATTTCCATCTCTTGTATATCCTCCCGGCGTATACACTATCGTCTCTTCATATCTCCTCTGCATTCCATAACTGTCACTCCCTGTTATCACAAAAGAAAAAGCAGGATTTCCATGCGCCCAGATAATCTCTTCTTCTTTAATCTTTTTTATCACTGTGATCTGACCAAATGGAAGTTGTTCTGGTTTATTTACTGCTTCTAATTCCAGAATCTGACCATCTCTTTCAAGAATGATTTCCTTTTCCCAGTTTCCGTGATACCCATCCGGAGCTTTCATCTCTTTTATTAAAAATCTGCCTTCGTTATCCTCTGTAATCTCCAGATCCGAGCAAATGTAAAGATTTCTGTCACGATGAAAAATAAAATCTTGTGGTTCTGCCATTTCTGCATAGGTTCCTTTTACTTTACTCCATGCATATGCTTTGAATTCTGCTCCTGAAAGAACTTCTCCTGTTATAGAATCCTTTTTTCTGATATAAACAGATCCATATTTTCCCGGTATGGGATCATTTTTTACATAAAACTGCAGCTGTACATTCGAATCGGAAAGTCTTATTTCCTGACTCCAGCTCCCTTGATAACCTTCAGGGTTTTTTGTTTCCATAATTTTATATTTTCCAAGGTTATCATCTGTAATCTGCAGCTTTTCACTTCTATACGCTCTTGAATCTGCATCATATTCCAGAATTTTTCCTTCTGAACAATAGCCGTATATCGTCTGATCCCATTCATAAATCTGAAATTCCGCTCCCTGCAAAAAACTTCCCGTCGCAGAATCCAGCTTGCGTATTTCTACTCTTTGTTCCTTTACCGGTGTATTCTCTACACGATAAAAGAAACTGCGATTTGTCCCGTTTTCTGTTAGTACAAACTCCTGACTCCAGCTTCCGGTATATCCAGCAGGGTTCTTTGTTTCTATGATCTTATATTTTCCCTGATTATTTTCACTGTAGATCAGACCGTCAGCCATATATCTTCTCTGATTTGCTTGATAAGTCAGCCGACGCCCATTTTCATATCTTCCGGATGTTTTATTCCATGTAAAAAGTGTGAATTCTGCATCTGACAAATGGATATCTGTTCCCTCCGCCACTTTCTCTACAGATACCGAACCTTGTATATCAGGGTCATTTGTCACATAAACAGGTATTGTTTTTCCCGCGGATACTGTACATGGAACAGCTTCTGATGATATCAGATATCCTGGCGCTGCTGTTTTTTCTTTAATATAATAATTTCCCGGTATCAGATCATTAAAAATAATCTGTCCGTTTTCATTTGTCATTTCTTCAGCAACTACTGTATCTTTTTTGTTCATCAGTATTCCCCCGCTGTACAAATCCTGCGCTGCATACAAAGAATATACCGCACCTTTTACCGGATGTCCTGTCTGTGAACAGGTCTTTTTCACAACAATGGTTCCCATTGGCTGAAAGACAAGATTTAATTTCAGAAGCCCTCTGTCTCCCTGATACACGCATGCACCAAAATCCTGAATATCCATTCCAGTCTGAACGGATCCGTCTACCAGAATATATTTAACCGGCCGAAGCAGCATTTTCCAGGAAAAATATTTGACACCTGAAACCTTTTTGGGGTAAACCACACGAAAACAATATCCGTTTTTTAACTGCACACGGTTTCCTTTTTTCAAAACAACAGGTCTTTCCGGATTTTTTTTCGCCTCCGCTTCACTGGTCCAGTATGCCAGCTGCCATGCATCACTGGTTCCTCTCCAGACTGTCATTCCATTTCCTGTCCCCCCCTGATCAACAACAGAGCATAAGGGAGAAATCTGGAACCCTTTTTCAAACTCTGGTTCCAACCAGCTAAAGCCGGAAAACGGTCTGCTTCTGTAAAGGATCATATTGATATTTAGTGGATTTGCAGTTACCATATTTCCGCTTTTATCCATAGCCCGAATCTTTACTGCGCTTCTATTAGGAATTGTCAGACCTTTGATCTTGTTTATAAAACGTACCAGACCTACATGTTCGATCTGAGACTGTGTAGCTCCATTTACATCATTGGCATATACCTTGGATAATGCCTGATGTGTAAATACATATCTGTTCTGCCATTTTGACCAGTTTACGTGTGAACAGCTTGGATCATAATCGTCACAGATATCGCCAGGTCCTCCGTAACCAAAATATAATATTTTCTTTATAGTTGAATTGGAAAAAAAGCGAACGGCTTCTGGTTTCAGATCGATTCCCGCATCTCCAGTATTGTCGATTCCCATCTTTGACGCCTTTAAGCAATATAAAGGAGCTCTTTTTATATTTCCATCTGAATCCACATATTCTATGTACCTTACCCTGGCATGTATAGCAGAACTGGATGTCCATACCTCATCACAATTTGCGATTACTGATGTAGAGATCAGACGATACCGCCCTGGCTTCAACGGAGCTGCAGATGCTTTTCCCTCCGCATATCCTGCAGATTCCAGTTCTTCTTCTCCAACAGCTGAAAGAGAAGCCGGAGCAAAGCCTATCACTCGTCCTTCTTCAATCTCCTCTATCATCTGTTCCTCCTCAGGAGTTTCTCCTGACAAAAACTGTGCATTGTCCTCTGTCAAAAAAGTACCGGTAAATTCCTCCAATATTTCTGTTTCTTCCTGATCTTCCATGGTATCTGATATCTCATTATGAGAAAGATCTTCCTGCAGAGAAGAATCCTCTGAAGATCCTGTCTCATTTTCTGCATCAGGAGCATCCTCCGAATCCAAATTTTCCTCTTCGTCTACAAAGATATCCTCTTCCAAAATATCTTCCGTATCGTTTTCTGCAAAGTTTTCTGTACCGTCTTCCAGATTCTGTCTTTCCATTTGTCCCCCACCAGGTGCCGAAAGGCCCAATACTGCTGCAAGCAGCAAGCTGACTATTGTTTTTTTCACTCCTTCCGCCCTCCTTTCCTGCATATCAGATATGCCAGACCAATAAGAGCCGCCACACCAGAACAGAAGAAAACAAGAACTGCCGTCTCCGGATCAAAACTATCTGATGTTTTTACAGGGGATCTTCTACTGGCAGGTCTCTCAGGTTCATGTCCTCCTCCCTGCGGAGTTCTTCCCGGCACTTCCGGTTCCTCTTCATTTACAGTAAAGATCCATTGGACGTCTGCCTTTCTCAAAGCATAAGAATTGTCCCATTCAGATGGTACCTTAAGTATAAATCTCAGCTTTCCATTCTGACCCGGCTGAAAGCTTCCAAGAGAATGTTCTTTCTCCAGTCCAGGAGAATCCAGAGTTCCCTTGTACAGTTTTTTATCATTCATAAAAATCATAAGCTGGATTCCTTTCAGCAGTTCCAGCTGACTGCTGTCCTGTCCTTTCACTGCCGTATAAAAAAATAATTCCGCCTCTTTCTCTGTTGTATTCGAAACATCTACCACATCTTCAAAATGGTCTCCAGGCATGGCGGTTCCAAGATTAACAAAAAAATCTCCAGGAACAGAAACAAGTTTATGTGCTTCTCCTTTAAATTCTACAGAAAGATCCATCTTCTCGCCTCTGCATGCTGCGGCTCCGTCTTCTTCATGCACACAACGCTGTATTTTTTGATTTCCCCACGGAGACATTCCAGAAAAATCCGGAACAAAATTTGCCGCCTGGATTGCTTCTGCCTGTATCACAATTCCCAGTTTCTGTCCTGAATGTTCTTTTCCCCACACAGCCGGCACCGTCACTTTCTGGAACAGATCAGCAGACTCTTTTCTTTTTAATATCCTAGTAAAGTAATAATATTCCCCACGTTTTACCCAGTCCTCAGTCATTCCCAAAATCATTTCATCCTGGAATCCCTCTACATTATTTCGATCATTTTTATAAGTGATCCTTGCTCTTACCCAGCAAGGCTTTGCCAAATTTGTGATACGCGGTATCTTAGAAATCGTTTCTCCGGGTATCACAGTTTTCGGATTTGTATACAACACCTCTGTACTTCCCTTTTTCTGATATTCTTTCAATCCAATATTCACATCACCAAGAGCAATATGATTTGTTACTGTCAGGCTGTCCGAAAAATACCCATACGCACCTGTCAATCCCAGAAATACCATTACCGCCGCAGCTGCTGCAAATTTTGCCAGTTTCTTCATCTGCCTCAACTCCTTTCAAATCTGCTCCTGATAATATTTCCAGGCACTCAGATAATCAGAAAATCCTGCTGCCTGTACAGATTCTTCATAAACCTGAATCCTGAATTCTGATATCTGATCCAGATATGTCTTATCCATTCTGGAAAAATCAATATAAAATCCTGTAAACAGAGGTGTTGTAGATTGTCCTTCTTTCAGAGGATAACGATAATAATAATATCCGTCTTCTTTCAAGATCCAGTTAATACGATCCAAATTTTTCAAAACAACAGCTTTACCAATATCATGATTGGAATAGCCAAGGGAAAGTCTCACATAACAGTCCACGTTAAATCCATCCTCACCTGGAGAATAATTAGAGACCCACACTTTTTTTGTAAACTCCGGGTTGCTTTCTACTGGTGTGGGCGTCGGATCCGGAAACTCTTCCTCTATTTCTGTCGTGTTGTTTCCGGCTGCCACAATATTATCTTTGCTGTCAAAAGAAGTCAGATATGCTGCAGTTCCTCCAATTCCCACTAAAGCCATTGTTAAAGCGGTCAGGCATACGATTGCTTTCCTTCTTTTTTTCATTTCGTGTCCCCTTTTTTCTTATCCGGATATTGGTCATTCTGTCACCTGGCCTTCCTGCCCTCTATTCTGGTTTACATATTTTTCATATGCCGCTTTTGCCTGTTCCGGAATTGTTCCCTTATCCCCTCCCGTATAGGAAGTCTGAATCGCATATGCTCTAACCGGCATATCCAGCTGCTGTGTATCCAGCTGACCTTCAATAATATTCAGAAATTTAATAGTATCAAAAAGAGGCTCCGTCGTTTCTTCTGGTTTCAAAATATTGTTATATGAATAAACATATACAACATTATCTGCTTTTCTCTTTGTTTCCAGCTTAGTCCAGCTGTTTTTTGCAGAAAAAGAAAACAGTTCCTGTACTTTTTGTTCTAGACGGTTTCCTTCCTGATCTGCGGCGATCACATCCGCCATAGGAACGGTTACTTCCAGATATACAAAGGCATCATTGACACCTGTATTTTTAATTTGAGGATCTTTCTGAATATCCTTTCCCGGCTCTATTTTCGTATGTTCCTCCGGCTTCCAGCCCGGCTCCTCTAATTGAATATCTACCTTTCCTACTGTGAACTGATTCACCGTTTTATCATAGTCTGTTAAATACGCAGATATCCCTCCAATTGTTGCAAGACAGATTGCTCCAGCTAAAATAACCGCTTTTTTCATATTTAATTTTATTTTTTTCATATTTTTTTCGCACAGTTGTTTCTGCGCTCTCCTTTCCAGTGAATGCCAATTAAAATAAGTTCCTGGATAAGCATAAGTGCAAGCAGACAAAATACTGACTTCTGTCGAAGAAACACAGCCACATATCCTAAAAAAGGAATATCCGCAACAACGGTACCGGTAATCTGTTCCGGTTTTACCATAACAGGATCTTTTCTGTCATTTGCATCCCCTTTTGTTATGTATCTGCAATTTCTTTTTCCTATCACTCTGTGTGTAATACTCATATCACCCAGCTGATAGGTAATGATATCTCCTGTATCCGGTTTTCGTTTCTTTGTGTCAGAAATCACAATTCCGCCGGTTTTTAAAGCAGGCTCCATAGAACCTGACAAAACCGCATTTACAGAAAATCTCCTTGTCAAAGCAAAAATTGCAAATAATATCAGTGCCATTACTATCAGTATTGTCTTTGAATCATACCTGCCCTTTTTCATTTATCCATCCTCTTTCAAATATTGATTGTTTGATTTTTTCTGGCGGGGCTCTCCCCCGCATACAATTTCTCATAGATCACGCTCGCTTTCCCTCATAACAGGATATAACAGACCTGAATAATTGAATTTACTTTTGATTGATAACTTTTAATAAGATAAAAAGAAGAGCATCTCTACTCTAAAGACTCGCTGTCAGAGGATAGAAAGCGGCGTATTCTTTTATATAAGACCAAAGAAGTCAGACTTCTTTAACCTCCCAAAAAACAACATAGCTTATATATCCAGATAATCATTTTTGATGTCTGAACGACTTTCTTACTTTTTATATATGGAAAATTCCCCGATATGCCTTCTGAAGAAGGTGGCTGCAGGTGGATATACCTGCTTGTTAAGATAATTTAATTCTAGTTCTAAAATGCATAAAAGTCAACGAATTTCGTTCGTCAAATTATACCCTCAGAATACGACAAAATAATAAGCTGCCAGTCCCTTTAGGACTGACAGCCGTTCTTTTACTTATTCAGTTCTTTTCATTTATATAATTTACAAGTCCTCCTGCCCGGATGATCTTCTGCATAAATTCCGGGAAAGCCTGACCCTTATATTCTGTTCCTCTGGTACGATCATAGATCATACCGGAATCAAAATCCACCTCGACCTCATCCCCGGCCTGGATTCCCTTGCTGGCCTCAGGACATTCAATGATAGGAAGCCCGATATTGATCGCATTTCTGTAAAAAATCCTTGCAAAAGTTTCCGCGATAACACAGCTCACTCCTGCCGCTTTTATGGCAATAGGAGCATGTTCTCTGGACGAGCCGCATCCAAAATTTTTATCCGCTACAATAATATCACCTTTTTTTACATTATTCACAAAGTCTTTGTCAATATCTTCCATACAATGAATCGCCAGTTCTGCCGGATCTGAGGAATTCAGATAACGGGCAGGAATAATCACATCTGTATCTACATTGTCTCCATATTTAAATACACTGCCTTTTGCCTGCATCTTCTTTCCTCCTTATAAGCCCAGTTCTTCCGGTGCAGAAATCCTGCCTGTTACCGCACTGGCAGCAGCCACTGCAGGACTTGCCAGATAAACCTCTGAATCTACATGTCCCATACGCCCCACAAAGTTTCTGTTCGTTGTTGAAATACATCTTTCCCCCGCTGCAAGAATACCCATATAACCACCCAGGCAAGGCCCGCAGGTAGGGGTGCTGATAACGGCACCTGCCTCAATAAAAGTTTTAAGAAGACCTTCCTCCATAGCCTGAAGATAAATTCCCTGTGTAGCCGGAATCACAATACAGCGAACACCTTTTTTTACTTTATGTCCTTTAAGTATCTCTGCTGCTGTCCTAAGATCGTCAATTCTTCCATTTGTACAAGAACCTATCACGACCTGATCGATCACCACATCTTCACTGATTTCCGAAATCGTCTTTGTATTTTCCGGAAGATGAGGAAACGCAATGGTTGGTTCTAAAGTACTGAGATCAATGGTATATTCCGCATCATAGACTGCATCTTCATCCGCATCATAAACCCTATAAGGTCGTCTGGAATGTGCTTTCATATACGCTTCCGTCTGCTCATCTACCGGAAAGATTCCATTTTTCCCACCAGCTTCAATGGCCATATTGGCAATAGTAAAACGATCATCCATAGAAAGATATCTGATTCCATCTCCTACAAATTCCATTGATTTATAAAGGGCTCCATCCACACCGATCATTCCTATGATATGCAGGATCACATCTTTGCCGCTGACCCATTTTTTTGGTTTCCCGGTAATATGAAATCTGATAGCAGCCGGAACCTTAAACCAGGCTTTTCCTGTTACCATTCCCGCTGCCATATCTGTACTTCCTACTCCGGTAGAAAAAGCTCCAAGAGCCCCATAGGTACAGGTATGAGAATCTGCACCTATGATCACATCACCTGCCACTGTCAATCCTTTCTCAGGCAGGAGTGCATGTTCAATTCCCATTTCTCCTACATCAAAGTAATTTGTGATATCATGATGGCATGCAAATTCACGTACACACTTGCAGTGCTCTGCGGATTTAATATCTTTATTAGGTATAAAATGATCCATGACAAGAGCAATCTTTTCTTTGTCGAATACAGAGTTTACTTTCATTTTATCCATTTCATGGATTGCCACCGGAGATGTAATATCATTTCCAAGGACCAGATCCAGATCCGCCTCGATCAGCTGACCTGCTTCCACATGATCTAAACCGGCATGTGCAGCCAGAATTTTCTGTGTCATTGTCATTCCCATGGTTTTTTCCTCCGTATCTGTTTTTCTTATTAATTTCTTTTTTATATTGTTATTTTAGCACAGGCACTGTTATAATACAAATATATGTTATTCATATTTATTATGCATATAAGTTATAATATAAAGGAGAACCAGCTTGAAAGAAAATCTATCTCTGTACCATATTTTTTATATTGTCGGAAAAACCGGAAATATTTCTCTTGCAGCCAAAGAGCTGTATATCAGCCAGCCTGCAGTCAGCCGCGCAATACAAAAACTTGAAACAAATCTTGACACTCAGCTTTTTAAAAGAAGTTCCAGAGGTGTTTTTCTGACCGCCGACGGAAGACTCCTCTTTGACAAGATCAAAGCAGCTTTTGAGCTTGTTGCAGAAGGAGAAAATTCCATCATTCATAACCGTTCCCGAAAAATACCTCACCTGAGACTGGGTACCAGTACAACACTCTGCCGCTATGTACTTCTGTCCTATTTAAAGCCCTACATCTCTGCTTATCCACAGGTACGGATCAGTATTTCCTGCCAGGATACCTACCAGACCCTGCGCCTTCTGGAAGAGGAAAAAATTGATGTGGGTCTCATCGGGAAGCCACGAAATCTCCATGGATGCTGCTTTCGGCCGATCATGAAAGTGAATGATACTTTTGTAGCTGCCACACAATATCTCTCTGCCCAGCAGCAGCTTTATCCTGATGAACCACTATCTCATAATGCGGTATTTATGATGCTTGGCGAAGAAAATATTTCCCGACAGACCATAAATTCCAGGTTAAGAGAGCATAACATGGAGCCGGTTCACATACTGGAAGTCAGCACCATGGATCTCCTTATCCAGTTTGCAGAAACAGGTCTTGGAATTGCCGGCGTTGTCCGTCAGTTCGTGGAAAAAGAATTAGAAAAAGGAAGTCTCTCAGAAGTTCCCATGGGGTTTACTTTCCCTGAAAGAGAAATTGGATTTGTATGCAGAAAAAAAGAAGAAGATTTTCCTCTTCTTCGATATTTTTTCACAAACGATTAGAAATTATTTTAACGCCATTTCCTGACAAAAACCCTCTGCCAAGTGACAGAGGGTTTTATTTTTTTTAATTATTGATCAGTTTGTCTTCTCCATTCCAGCTGTACAGCTTACGAATCTCTTCTCCTACTTTCTCAGACTCATGTTCAGCAGCAAGCTTTCTCATTGCTTTAAAGTGAACCTGTCCGCCTGCTGAAGACATATCCAGAAGGAACTCTTTCGCAAAAGTTCCATCCTGAATATCGGAAAGAATTTTTTTCATTGCTTTCTTTGTATCTTCTGTAATGATCTTCGGTCCTGTAATATAATCACCATATTCAGCAGTATTGGAAATAGAGTATCTCATTCCTGCAAAACCAGACTGGTAAATCAGATCTACTATCAGCTTCATCTCATGAATACACTCAAAATATGCATTTCTTGGATCGTATCCTGCCTCACAAAGAGTCTCAAATCCAGCCTGCATAAGAGCACACACACCACCACAGAGAACTGCCTGCTCTCCAAAAAGGTCTGTTTCTGTTTCTGTACGGAAGGTTGTTTCAAGAACACCCGCTCTTGCTCCGCCAATTCCCAGAGCATATGCCAACGCCATGTCCAGAGCCTTGCCTGTAGCATCCTGCTGAACAGCTACCAGACACGGAACTCCTTTTCCTGCCTGATACTCACTTCTAACTGTATGTCCAGGACCTTTTGGAGCAATCATAGTTACGTCTACGTTCTTCGGCGGAACAATGCAGCCATAATGAATATTGAAACCATGAGCAAACATCAGCATGTTTCCTTCTTCCAAATTCGGCTCGATATCATTTTTGTAAAGAGCCGCCTGTTTTTCATCATTGATAAGAATCATGATAATATCTGCTTTTTTTGCCGCTTCAGCTGCTGTATATACCTCAAATCCCTGGTCTTCTGCTTTTTTCCAGGATCTGCTACCCTCATACAGACCAATGATCACATGACATCCTGATTCTTTTAAATTCAGGGCATGAGCATGTCCCTGGCTGCCATAACCGATAATGGCGATGGTTTTACCATCCAGTAAACTTAAATTACAGTCTTCCTGATAAAAAATCCTGTTTGCCATTTTCTTTTCCTCCTAAGCTTTTTATAAATTTTTTCATAATATATCGTCAAGGGAATTCCCCTCAGCAATCTGTGTCGATTAAAGGAAAGTTATATCTGCTGCACCTCTGGACAAACCTGTGATACCTGTTCTTGCAAGCTCAAGAATTTCATAATCCTCCAAAAGCTTTACAAATGCTCCAAGTTTGCTTTTGCTTCCTGTCAGCTCGATCACAAGCGATTCCTTTGCTACGTCAATAACATTTGCACGAAAAATATTTGCAATAGAGATAATTGCTTCTCTCTGTTCCGGTTTTGCCGCTACCTTCACCAGCACCAGCTCACGACTTACACTGTTATCCGGCTCCAAGACCTTAATATCTCTTACATCTACCAGCTTGGCCAGCTGTTTTGTGATCTGTTCCAGAATCAGTTCATCTCCGCTGCATACAACGGTCATTCTGGAATAACGTTCATCTGCAGTAACACCAACTGAAAGACTGTCAATATTATACCCTCTTCGACTGAACAGCCCTGAAATACGGCTTAATACACCTGCGGTATTATCTACTAACAGGGACAAAATTCTCTTTTGCATATCACACCTGCTTTCACCACTTTAATCTTGTAAATTTTTAACTCATAAAAACTATGCATGAATATAATTATAGCAATAATCGTCCATTTGTCAATGAATTTTTTTACAATTTATACCAGATATTTATTTTTTAATGTTTCAATTGATTTTGGATTCAGATAAAGAGCTTTCTTCATAAAATTCTCCACAGAACCATAATCCTGCTCTATTGTTTTAAAAACCGTATCCAGATATTCACTTTTTACTTTATATAAGATCCGTACTTTATCCATGATCCGACTGTCTACAATTGTTTTTGTCTCCAGGTAACGGATCATATGCTGCATGTCTTCTTCCAGATACAGATTTGTTTTCATAAAGTCTTCCTGAATAGTCTTTCTTGGAACCCCCAATGCGCAAAGGAGCATTGCTGTTCCTACTCCTGCACGATCCTTTCCGGCACTGCAGTGCCAGAGTATTGCTCCCTCTTCATGATTCAGAATCACATCCATAAAACGTGCATACTGTCTAACAGAATACTGGTCACGAACAAGATTCTGATACTGCCTGTGTAAAAACTCATCTGGAATTCTGTCAAATTTATTTATCATATCCATAAGATTTCCAGCCTGAGAAATTCCTGCTGTTTCCTCATCTATAATGGGAATCTCATGATATTTCACTCCTTCTATAACAATATCCGGTTTTTCCAGAATTTCATATCTTGTCCGAAGATCAATTACTTCTGTCAGGTGGTATTCTTCTGTCAGCACATCCTGGTCAGCCAGAGAAACGTGATAAAGACTCCCGCTGCGAAGAAGACGTTTCGGCAGTATGTGTCTTCCGTCCTCTGTAACTAAAGCTCCCAGGTCTCTAGTATTTTGCAGACTTTGAAGATGGATTTTTCCACCTTTGGGAAATCCAATAATAATATTCGGATTCAAAGCTTTCAAAAGCTGGATGCAATCCTGGATTTCTCTGTCTGACATATCAAATTTGTATCGTTTTCTTCTTCTTGTAACAACTACCAGATAACTGGTGCTGATCTGTTTCTGGATGCCGCCTTCCACGCCCTCCTGTCTTTTATATACCCACAGAATGTCTCTGCATGGAAGATGGTTTGTCATCATATGTCTGGTAAACACCAAATTTCCGTTTTCAATCTTTATTTTTCCATATTTCATAATGCTTCCTCCACCCCAAAACCTCTCCATGCATTTTCTACAGATTCTGCTTTTCTTTGACTATATCTTAATTTTCAGACTGACATTCGCCAATTTTTTTAATCATCCGGTAAACAGTCTCCAGGCTGTATGGAAAAATTTTCTCGTCAATCTCCATCTGCGGATGATGGAGAGGATGTTCATGCCCCGGCACTGCTGACAGAAAAACTAAGAATATTCCTCTCGTCTTTTGAAAATATCGATAGGCATTATCACCTGCAAGAAAAAGTTCTTCCTCTCCCTCCAGAACAAATCGGTCTCCAAAAACATCCTTTCCAATTTCTTCTGCATAACTGGTAAACTCCGGATCATTCGCAAAAGAAAGCACCGGTTCTTTCAGAATACTTAAATTCAGTTCCGCTCCCGTTTCTTCTTCAACTCTTTTAAGTCTTTTTTCCAGTTCTTTATACAGTGCCCGAAAATCACATTCTCTGCATGCACGGATATTTCCGGTCAGTTGCATGGAATCCGCAATAATATTCGTATATTCACCTCCATGAGCTGTTCCAATCCCTATAAGGCAGGGAGCTGCACCTTTATAGTTGCTGTTCAGATCATGTGTTTCCTGAATTGCCCTCGCTCCTGCATAAATGCTGTCAATCCCTTTATTCGCCTCACTCCAGTGGCTTGCTTTCCCCTTTACATCAATGCCAATCCCCGCTATCATAGCTGACGCCTGTCCCTCATGGACAGCCATTCCAAAAGGCATATCTACAGCAAAATGGAACATCAGAAACGCATCCGGCACCGGATTTTCCAAAGCTCCGGCTGCAATCATTCTTTTTGCTCCTTCTCCAATCTCCTCTGCTGGTTCAAAAAGGAATCGCACATTAACCGGAAAGCTGTCTTTTTCCTCGGCAAGAACACCGCAAAATGTAAGAGCCACCGCAAGGATCCCATCATGTCCACAGGCATGCATACATCCCTGATTTCTTGATGCAAAAGGAAGACCTGTCTTTTCTTCCATGGGAAGTCCGTCCATTTCCGCCCTGAGAACTACTGTCTTTTCTCTGTTTTTAAGTTCCGGCAGCTCAGCGATCATCCCGGTAGGCGGAACGAATGTAATCTCATACCCCAGTTTTTCCAGATAAGTTCTGATATATGCCGATGTCTTTTCTTCCTGAAGTCCCAATTCCGGATACATATGAAAATATCGCCTGTGCTGAAGAAGCTCCTCTTCATATTTTTCAAAATCTTTCATTAATTTCTTATCTCTTTACTATTTTCTATCTAAACGCTTCTTTAAACGTATAACTCAAACATGATCTCCACGGATCAGTCCCAGCGCTTCCAGACCATTTCTTATTCCATAATGAAACATATCGGTTGTTATATGATCTGCCAGCTCCAGAATCTTCTGAGATGCATTTCCCATTGCCACCTTAGTTGCTGCATACTCAAACATGGAAAGATCATTATTGCTGTCTCCAAATACCACCGTATCTTCCCAGGGAATATCAAAAAGCCTGCATACAGCGGCTATTCCCACCGCCTTATTACATCCTTTTGGTACAAATTCAATTGTCGTTCCCACAAAAGCATTGTTTTCATGACGAATCACGTCATACCAGGAAGATAATTCCCTGACTGCCTGCTGATCGTCACAGCCGTCTGTCATCTTGGCACTGATCTTATTGATTCGAAGACAGGATTCATTGCCTGCGATAGGTTTCCATTTTTGTCCTAAAGCCTCTGTGATAAGATCTCTGTACCAGTTTACCTCCGTGGTATACTCGTCCTTGTCATAATACATGTAGTCTGCTCCCTCCATCACCGGGACCAGTCCATATTTTCTCAGGATTTCAACCGACTTTTGCGCGACATCTGCAGGCATTTCCCTGTTAAAAAGTCTCTGACCGTTTTTTTCAATAGTTGCCCCGCAGGCGCTGATCATTCCGGTAAAAGGAATCTGCTCCAGATACCAGGGAACAAAAGCACGGCTCCGCCCGGTGCACAGCCACGCCTGATGTCCATTTTCCACTAATTGGGTAATTGCTCTGACTGCACTGTCCGGCACACCTTTTTTTATGTCACAAACCGTTCCGTCAGCATCAAAAAATACTGCTTTCCTACTCATCTTTCTTTTCCTCAAATCTTCTGTTTCATTTTACTATTCAAAAAACAGTTCCGCCGCTTTGATAAGGCTGTAGGTATCTTTTACTCCCGCTGTTTCGTAAGGAGAATGCATTGCCAGCTGCGGGAGCCCGATATCAACCGTATTCACAGGAACCTGTGTATTGGAAATATTCCCAAGAGTGGAACCGCCTGCCATATCTGAACGGTTTACAAAGCTCTGGAACGGTACTTCTGCTCTGGTACAGATGTCCTTAAATCTTGCCGCAGAAACAGCATCTGTACAATATTTCTGGTTCGCATTATACTTGATCACAATTCCTTTATTAAGAAGCGGACGGTTTACAGGATCTGTCATATCTGTATAATTCGGATGAAGGGCATGGGCATTATCTGCGGATATCATGAAACTGTCTGCCAGAGACATCAGATACTCCTCATAGGTTCTCCCCAATCCGGAATTGATCCGAAGGAGGGTATCCTTCAGGAATGTGGATGCAGCTCCCTGTTTTGTACCGCTTCCAACCTCTTCATTATCCATGACACAGTGGACTGCGATACTTTTCTTTTTTTCTCCTGAAAGAAGGCCTTCCATGGAAGCAAAGGCACACTGAAGATCGTCCAGCCTTCCTGCTGAAACAAACTCTTTTTCTGCTCCCCATACTGCTCCCCTTGTCCGGCTGTAAAGAAACAGATCATGACTTAAAATGTCTTCCTCACGTACTCCTGCTGCCTCTGCAATCGTTTTTCCAAAAGTTTCCTCTGTCCCTGCCGTACCATAAAGAGGCAAAAGGTCTTTCTGCGGATTATATGCATAGCCGGAATTCACCTCACGGTTCATATGGATTGCCAGACTGGGGATCATCAGAAGATCTCTGTCAATGTCCACCAGCTTTTCTTTGATTTCTCCATTTTCTGAAACAACGACTCTGCCTGCCACAGACAGTGGACGATCAAACCATGGGGACATCAGCATACCGCCGTATTTCTCAACATTTAATTTCACATATGCTTTCTCTACAGTGATCTCCGGATTTTCTTTAATTTTAAAGGTAGGAGAATCGCTGTGACTTGCCATTATATGGAAACGCCGGGGAGCATTCTCCGGAATGGAAAATGCAATCAGCGCCGAATTATTTCTTGTGACCATATACTGGCCGCCGGGAACCAGCTTCCAGTAATCTTTTTCGGAAAGTTCCTGAAATCCCTGTTCTGCCAATATATTTTTCATTGTATCTACTGCATGAAAAGCAGTAGGACTTTTTCTGATAAATGTAAGAAGTTTCTCTGCTGTTTCGTAATACATATCCTGCTACTCCTTTATCTTTTGACTCCTTTTCATTATACGTTAAAATTCACTGTAACGCAATGGAAAAACCTGATTAAAGCAAAGCGGGCAAGTCTCTCATGACAAAGAACAAAAAAGGCTGCGGCTCAAATGAACCACAACCTTTTTCAGAAGCTGTCTTAAGAACAGTCCTGCATATTTTTAGATTCCGGCAAGTTTCAGTACTTCCGGTACTTTTGATTCCCAGCCTAATGCCATAATATGTACACCCTGGCAATATGGTTTACATTCTCTGATGATACGGGCAGCAATCTCTACTCCGGTAATACCTGCTTTAGTCTTTTCTTTATCAGCTTTCAGTTCATTGATCATATCTTCCGGAACATGAACGCCTGCAACATTTGCATTCATGAATCTTGCCATTCCGACAGATTTCGGAATGATGATACCAATCTGAACCGGTTTTCCAAACTGTTTTGCTTTTTCCATAAATTTAATAAATTTCTCCGGCTCAAAAACAGCCTGAGTCTGGAAGTAATCAGCTCCTGCGCGTACTTTACGCTCCATTTTTGCAAGCTGAGCGTCCACAGAGTCGCTGCACGGAGATACTACTGCACCCTTCGCAAATTTAGGAGGCTCTCCAACAAGCTGATTTCCACCAAGGTCAACACCTTCCTCCAGCTGTTTTACCGCATGGATCAGAGAAACAGAATCCAGGTCAAAAACAGGCTTTGCCTGAGGATGATCTCCCATCTTTGTATGATCGCCTGTCAGAAGGAGAAGATTTTCAATTCCCAGCATAGCAGCACTGAGAAGATCAGACTGCAGCGCAATACGGTTTCTGTCACGGCATGTCAGCTGAAAGATCGGGGTAAGTCCCTCATCCTTAAGAGCCTTGCATACGCCCAGGGAACCAAGACGCATAACAGAAGACTGATTGTCTGTTACATTTACTGCTGTAATATCACTTAAATATGTTTTTGCTTCTTCCAGCAGTCCTTCAATATGAATTCCTTTTGGCGGCCCTACTTCCGCTGTTACTGCAAATTCACCACGTTCAAATGCTTCAGTAATTTTCATAGTACATTGCTCCTACTCTATAATTTTTAACCGTTATCTTATTTTGACACTTCGTCATCTGTTGCAAAATTACGAATCTGGGTGGGGCACTTCAATACATCCAGGCGTCCAATCTGTGCAAGACGTCTGTAAATACGTTCCCATCCACATTCCATTTCGCTGTCTACTTCACATTTGCCATCTTTGCAGCCGCCGCACTGCCCATTTACAAGGCTCTTGGAGCAGGCAGTGATCGGACAGATGCCTCCGGTTAAGTTCAGATAACATTCGCCGCACTGGTCACAGTCGTATTCCAGAGGAGTAACTCCCTGGAATCCCGGAAGAGGATATGTATCGCAGGCTGCATATACCGGTTTATCTTCCAGATATTCTGCGATTGTCTGCACTCCCACTCCACAGGAAAGGACCAGAACCACATCAGCCGCTTCAATCTCCCCCATATGTTTCTGGAGACGAAGCTTCATGTTTTCCGGATTACAGATATAGTCGGTTGTAATAAATCCTGTCAGCTTCCCGTCAGCAGCCAGCTCCTTGCGGAGTTCTACGGATTCTTGTTCCGGGAAACGGACTTCCTTACATCCCTGGCAGTTGATCATAAATACTTTTTTTCCGTCCACCAGTGATGCGATAATTTCTTTCGATTTCAGTTCGGTAATCAGCATATCACTTCATCTCCCTTATCGCATTTTTTCCGGCTTTGATCTTGCTTACTAACGGAATCTTGGAGGAACAGATGAACTCACAGGAACGGCATTCCACACAATCCATAACGTTCATATCCTTCATTCCCTGCCAGTTCTGCTCATCCGCATATTTTGCAAAATACAGCGGTGAAAGTTCCATTGGACAGACATCTACACAGCGTCCGCACTTGATACATTCCATTGGCTGTGTCTGATCAGTGTCAACCACAATGATTCCATTGGAACCCTTCATCATTGGAACATCCAGATTTGTAAGCTCAAATCCCATCATAGGACCGCCCATTTTAATCTGTACATCATCGTCTGTCGTACCACCGCAGTAATCGATCATTTCTTTTACGCTGGTACCGATTTTCACAATGTAATTTCCAGGATTTTTGATCTTTTCACCTGTTACTGTTGCAACTCGCTCGATCAGCGGCATACCTGTCCGGATTGCGTCAGAAATTGCTTTAACTGTGCTGATATTGCTGACTACAACCCCTACGTCTGCCGGCAGACCTCCACGCGGAACAGTTCTTCCTGTTACACGCTTGATCAAACTCTTTTCTGCACCCTGAGGATATTTTGTTCTGGCTGTAACAACCTCGATATTGTCGCAATCTGCAAGCTTCTCCTCCATAAGAGCAATGGCATCCGGCTTGTTGTCCTCGATTACAATGATACCCTTTTGAGCATCCACAGTTTTAAGAACTGCCTTTAATCCATAAATGATGTCATCTGCGAACTCCAGAAGAACTCTGTGGTCTGCAGTAAGAAGAGGTTCGCATTCGCAGCCGTTAAGGATAACTGCTTCGATTGGTTTGTTTGGTTTCAGTTTCACTGCGGTCGGGAAACCAGCACCGCCCATACCTACGATGCCTGCTTCACGGACGATCTCAATGATCTCATCCGGTGTAAGCTCCTCATAGCCTTTATGCGGTTTTACAGATTCATGCAGAGTGTTTTTTCCATCAGATTCAATTACAACAGCCATGACCTCGCTGCCTCTGGTGGCATGGAGACGCGGCTCTACCGCAACTACGGTTCCGCTGACACTGGAATGGACAGGCGCACTGATAAAAGCAGAGGCTTCACCAATCTTCTGACCTACTTTAACGGTATCTCCTACCTGCACCACAGGCGACGCCGGAGCGCCCAGATGCTGTGACATGGAAATCACAACGGTCTTTGGTTCCGGGAATCTTTCCAGTGCAAGATGTTCACTGAGTTCCTTACGCTCAGATGGATGAACGCCGCCGTAATAACCTGCAAAACGTTCTTCACGTACAGCATTTACATAATTACGGATCACATTGACATTTACTTTTGAATAATCACGAAGCTGAACCGGCTGATTTAAAAATTCTTCCAAGCGGCCCTGTTTTTCAAGTCTTCTGTAGATTTTTTCCCATGCGCAGTCTTTGTTTCCATCAACTTCACATTTGCCGTCTTTGGCGCCGCCGCACTGTCCGTTTACAAGGCTCTTGGAGCAGTCAACGATAGGACAGATACCTCCGGTGATATTCAGATAGCACTGTGCACATGCATCACAGCTTTTTTTGGTAAGAGCCATTCCGTGATGTCCGGTATAATTCAGAGAATTGCTTGCTGCATAAACTGGTTTACCAGCAAGATCTGCAACAGTCTGAATACCCAGTCCGCAGGAAATCACGATCACGTTTTCTGTTCCCTCTGGAATGATATCCTGCAATTTCTTTTCTGTCAGGGTCTTGTTGCACAGGAAATCAACCCTGATGCTGCCTGTAACTGTTTTTCCCTGTCCAGCAGCAAATTTTTCAAACTCACTACATTCCGGTTCATCCACAGTTTCAAATTCTTTGAAGCATTTGTTGCAGGCAACAATGAACAGGTTGTCTTTATCGGCTAATAATTCTGCCAGTTCATCGTTACTTTTTAACTTATACTTGGTGTAGTTTTCCAATTGCTCACCTTCCTTATCCATTTGATACACAAACCTTTTGCTTCTTTGTTTAAATTATTTTCCCCTCTGCCCGGAAAAATAACAGACAAAGTACTCAGCTTGCATTAATACAATTTAGTATAACATATATTAGCCATATTTTCCAGTTTAAATATAGGCTTTTAGACACAAATAGACATTATAAACAAAAATAACCTTTTCCTTATTCTTCTCTTTTCAGCCTCGGAAGATTCCATCTGAAATGCGCTGCCAGATAACGTATCAGGATCACTACAGCAGAAGCTCCCACCATGGCTGCTACTGTACCAAAACTGCGGTACAGATAAACACAGGAAAAAGCACCCACAATAGATGCGCAGGCATAAATATGCTTTACAAAAATATATGGCGGCACACCTGCCATCATATCTCTCAAAAGCCCTCCGCCTACTCCGGTGATGGTTCCCACAAATACCAGAAGAAAGGTATTGTCCACATATCCGTGACGAATTCCAGTATGAACCCCTACCACTGTAAAGATCCCCAGTCCTATTGTATCCATGATCAGCATAAAACGGTCATAAATCTCCCTGAAGTGCCCTTCCAGAAGCTCTTTTTTCAGGTACAGCACTCCAAAAACCACACAGGAAGTTATAGTCGCTACAATAGTGTATACCGGCTTCTGGAACATTCCTGGAGGAATGATTCCAAGAACAATATCACGGATCATACCACCGCCAACCGAAGTAACTACTCCAAGAACACAGACCCCAAAAATATCCATTCTTCTCCCCACTCCAACCATAGCGCCGGAAGCTGCAAAAGCAATGGTTCCTATGATTTCCATAATAAAAGTAATAATTTCCTGCATAAAACAAAACTCCCCTAAAATATTTTTCCAATTTTTCAACTGTACTTTCACTGTCCGGACCCTATATTTTTCCGGATCCTCAGATAGTAAACAAATCCTGTCAGGTCTGCCAGAATCCAGCCCACAGGAATTGCCCACCAGATGGCATTGACGCCAAACTGCGGCATCGGTGCCAGAAGATACGCAAGCGCCACCCTGGTTCCCAGTGAAATAACAGTCAGAACCAGCGACATTACAGGTTTCTCCATCCCTCTGTATAATCCATACAAAAGGAACAGACATCCGATTCCCCAGTAAAAAACACCTTCAATATGAAGATAATTTACCCCTGCACTTACAATGGCAGGCTGCGGATCCGTCAGAAAAATTTCTACCAGAGGCGCTGCAAAAATCCATACGATCACAGATATGACGAGGCAGAAGCTCACGGAAACTTTTACTGCCATTCCGGAGGCTTTTCTGATCCTCTCATATTTTCTGGCTCCGAAATTCTGAGAAACAAAAAGAGAAAAAGCATTTCCAAATTCCTGTGCTGGCATATATGCCAGAGTATCGATTTTTACGGCAACTGCAAATGCAGCCATGGTCACCGTTCCAAAGCTGTTCACCAATCCCTGAATCATCAGGATTCCAAAATTCATTACCGACTGCTGGGCACAGGTGAAAACCGAATACTGCATGACACGATTCAAAACAGATTTTTCCATGCGCATATACTGCTTTTCTATTCTAAGAACCGGAACCCTCCACAATGTATAAACAGAAATTCCAAGTCCGGCTGCCATCTGTGCGATCACTGTTGCTGCAGCCGCACCTTCCACACCTTTTCCAAGTCCGGCTACAAACCAGAGATCCAGGATAATGTTTAAAACAGAAGATATCGCCAGAAACCACAACGGAACAACAGAATTTCCCACTGCCCGAAGCAGACATGCAAAAAAATTATATAAAAAAACAAACAGAATCCCTGAAAAAATGATCCGTATATATTGATACATCAGAGGATAAACCTCCTCCGGTATCTGCAGAAGTCTCAGAATTGGTCTTGTCCAGATAAATACTGTTGCATTCATGACAATTGTAACAATTCCAACAAATACAAAGGACACCCATATGCTTTTTTTCAATTCCTGCTGATTGCCCGCCCCATAAGCAATAGAAAAAACAGCACCGCTTCCCATGCAAAGACCAATAATCACTGAGGTCAAAAATGTCATCAAGGTATAAGCAGAGCCTACCGCCGCCAGAGCCTCTGCTCCCAGAAATCTTCCGACTACCATGGTGTCTGCAATATTATAGACCTGCTGCAGAAGGTTTCCCAATATCATAGGAAGCGCAAAAATCAGCATGGTCTTCAGGATTTTCCCCTCGGTAAGATTTTTTTCCGCATTTACAGTTTTTCTCATTTTCATAAAATTCTCCTTATTCCAGAAAATTATAAATCTTTTTTTTTGTAAAATCAACTATAAGGAACTGTTCTTTTTGTATATAAAAAGCAGGATACCTTCCTAATTTAGAGGAAGCATATCCTGCCTGTTTTCCAATGAAAAACTTTTCAATTTTTAACGTTCTCTTTTATGTCTCTCCATAA
>Elaine_p2__coassemble_537_pt1 | contig 31778 bp, 29 predicted proteins | sample Elaine_p2__metabat2_low_PE_007 | metagenome-assembled genome bin Elaine_p2 | reverse complement strand
CGTTACCTTCTGTAAACATGTAAACCCATTTTGCCATTTTACATTTTCCTCCTAAATTTTTGTTCTTTGAACATAAAAATATGTTTTTATACGCACATAGTTATTGTATAGATTTCCAGCCAAATAGTCAAGGTCTAACTCAAAAAAAGGGGGAAAATCTGTAAACTTTCCCCCTTTTTGCTAAAAAATCAGCGTTTCTTCTTTTTATTCAGTACAAGATGTCTCGGAAGACCGTTCACCATGATTGGCTGATAATCTCCCTGTATCAACGGTTTGATGTAATCAATAAAATCTTCTGTCACATAAGAACCGTCTCTTGTCATCCAGTTTCTTGGAACCAGTTTTTCTTCGTTTGCGATACGATGTACATCATAAATTCCTGTTTTTGCCATATAAGGATCATCAGAAACACGGTCGATCACGATCATCTTACCGGTATCGCCTTCGTCAGCAGCCTTGACAGCAGCTCCGCCAACCATAAATGCCTCATCAATATCTGTGCGGGAAGCCATATGAGACGCGCTCCTCTGAAGAGTAGAAAATTCTACTGCTCTTGTCTTGCAGCCACACTCTCCTGCCAGAAAATTAGCCAGATACGCTGCCGTTCCCTGCAGCTGTTTATGTCCGAAATTGTCTACGTAATCACTGGAACTTCCAAGCTCACATACATAACGGCCATCTGCCAGCTTAATACCCTCAGATACAGCGATCACAACAGAATCTTTTTTGGTAAGAAGATCCTTGACTTTTGCCAGAAATCTGTCAACATCAAACGGAATCTCCGGAAGATAGATCAGATCCGGTCCTTCACAGTCCTCTGTCTTGGCAAGGGCAGCTGCTCCGGTAAGCCATCCGGCATTACGTCCCATAATCTCCATGATGGTGATCATTTTTTTCTTATAGGTCAGGCCTTCTGCATCGCGGATCACTTCTTTTGTCGATGCACCTATATATTTTGCTGCGCTTCCAAATCCCGGTGTATGGTCAGTAAGAGCAAGATCATTGTCAATGGTCTTTGGAACACCGATAAATTTCTGTTTCTGTCCAGTAAGGATTGCATAATCAGAAAGCTTCTTAATGGTATCCATAGAATCATTTCCGCCAATATAAATAAAAGTATCGATGCTCAATTTATTCATAATCCCAAAAAGCTTCTCATAAATTGCCTTATCTTCATGGATCTCCGGCAGTTTATAACGGCAGGAACCAAGAAAAGCTGACGGTGTTCTTTTTAAAAGTTCAATATCCAGCTCCGAATGGATCTGTGTTGACAGATCCACATACTGCTCATCCAGAAGCCCCTGTACCCCGTGGAGCATTCCATATACCTTATCAAAGCCTCGTTCAATGGCATTTTTGTAAACGCCTGCCAGACTGGAATTAATAACAGATGTCGGACCTCCTGACTGTCCTACAATGATATTTCTCTTTTTTGCCATAACCTGTGACCTCCTCTATAGCAATCTGTATTTGTTAATTTTACCAATTTATTTTTATTTCGTCAAGTTCATATTATATATTTTGTATATATTTTTCTTTGACTATATCAAAAACAAGTGCATTTTTCCGATAAAGTACAAAAAAACCGGCATATTCTTTGCATAAGAACATGCCGGCTCTGATACTTCGCCGTGATCCTTTTCAGGATCTGAAAAGTATTTTATTTAAAAAGTAAATTTGTCTGCAAAGTAAGCGTCAAGCTCATCAATCTTCACGCGTACCTGCTCCATGGTATCACGATCACGAACAGTAACTGCACCATCCGTTTCAGAATCAAAATCATAGGTCACGCAGAACGGAGTCCCGATCTCATCCTGTCTTCTGTAACGCTTACCGATATTTCCACGGTCATCATACTCACAGTTATATTTCTTGGAAAGCTGCTGGAATACTTTTTCTGCACCCTCGTTCAGCTTTTTGGACAGCGGAAGAACACCGATCTTTACAGGTGCAAGTACCGGATGGAAATGAAGTACGGTACGCACATCATTCTTTTCTGCGTCCAGAACTTCTTCATCATATGCACTGCAAAGGAAAGCAAGAACCATACGGTCAGCACCCAGAGACGGTTCAATTACGTATGGGATGTATTTTTCTTTCTTCTCATCATCAAAATAAGTCAGGTCCTGTCCAGATACATTCTGGTGCTGTGTCAGGTCATAATCTGTTCTGTCTGCGATTCCCCACAATTCACCCCATCCAAACGGGAACAGGAATTCCACGTCTGTAGTAGCTTTACTGTAGAAACTCAGTTCCTCCTGATCATGGTCACGATAGCGAACCTCATCCTCTTTCAGTCCCAGAGAGCTGAGCCAGTCAAGGCAGAACTGTTTCCAGTATGCGAACCATTCAAGGTCTGTATCCGGCTCACAGAAGAATTCCAGCTCCATCTGCTCAAACTCACGGGTACGGAAAGTAAAGTTGCCCGGTGTGATCTCGTTACGGAAAGATTTACCGATCTGTCCGATTCCAAAAGGAATCTTTTTACGGGAAGTTCTCTGTACATTTTTGAAGTTTACAAAAATACCCTGGGCTGTCTCAGGTCTTAAATACACTGTATTTTTCGCATCTTCCGTTACGCCCTGGAAGGTTTTGAACATCAGATTGAACTGACGGATGTCAGTAAAGTTGTGTTTGCCGCAGCTTGGACATGGAACCTGATGCTCTTTGATAAAGTCCATCATCTGTTCCTGAGACCAGGAATCCACACTGCCTTCAATGGCAATGTCGTGCTCTGCACAATAATCTTCGATCAGCTTATCTGCACGAAAACGCTCATGACATTCTTTGCAGTCCATCAGAGGATCCGAAAATCCGCCCAGATGGCCGGATGCTACCCATGTCTGAGGATTCATAAGAATCGCACAGTCCACACCTACATTATACGGAGATTCCTGAATAAATTTCTGCCACCATGCACGTTTTACGTTATTTTTCAGCTCCACACCAAGATTTCCGTAATCCCAGGTGTTTGCAAGACCGCCGTAGATTTCAGAGCCCGGATACACAAAGCCTCTTGCTTTTGCCAGAGCCACGATTTTTTCCATTGTTTTTTCCATGTTATCTCTCCTAATTTTTTTTCAATGCCCTTATTATACTAGCATCTGTCCCCTTTTTCAAGAACAAAGAACAGAAGATAAAAGGGAGGCCATGTTGCCTCCCTGTATCCCGATCTGGTCAGCCCAGAATCTCTACCCATTTTTCTTCCGGATAATCTACTACAACACAGTCATTCAAATATGTTCTTTCCGGAAGCACAATAAGAACATGCGCAGTCTCCTTATTTACCGGAATCGCGCTTAAATGCCATACACCGGTATTCAGAAGGACCATGGTTCCCTTTGGCACAAGAAATGCCTCGGTAAGCTCCGGAACAGCTTCTTTTCCTGCAGGTGCAACATGTACAATCACATCATCATCCAGACAGAGAACACCTTCCTGTGTAAAATTATGGTATTCTGCAGTGGTAACCACCATCTTCTCGGGTTTATGTACCAGAAGCGGAGAAAAAGCCATCTGCATAGCACCGGAACTGTGCATTTTCAGTCTGTCCTGATAAAAATCCCCCAGACTGTAGCCATCCGGATTCAGAAGATCTGTAAAACTTCCGAATTCCTTAAAATTTTCTGCTGTGATTTTTTTTGCATTGATCTGTTTCATGTGTAAATACCTCCCTTTTTATCTTGTATCATTTTGCCGCATTTCTTTTCAGCTCATGATCTTTAATATTTCAAGACTTTTAAATTTCCTGTCTGTATTTTTTTCTATATAGGTATGGATGATCCGTTCCAGTTCTCCCAGCACTTCTGAAGTCACCGAAAAAGTGTACAGCCTGCCCATCGGTGCACTGACAATATAACGCATGGCATAAAGAGTCGCTCCGGAAATCCTCACTGCATCCCTAACTCCCACCGCACAGGACTGACAGAGAATTCCATGATGCTCCTGAGAAAAAAACACTTCTCCCTCGGCAGGTTCATCCTTAGAACAGTTTTCACAGGCCGCCAGCTCCGGGCAATAGCCCTGTTCTGTCATAGTACGCAGTTCAAAAACGCATCTTACCAGAGCATCCTCCACGTGAGGATTCAAAAGCGCTTTTACCGTAACATAAAGAAGATTCATCATCTCCCTTTCATCGGTTCCCTCTTTTCCAAAATAGTCTGCAAGCTCCAGAAAATAATACCCATAATAAACCCCTGGCTGCATGGCTGCCAGTTCCATAAAATGATGGGTTACATTTACCTGATTCAGATTATAGCTGGTTCTTCCCTCATACAGAGTAAAATTCCCAAAAACAAAAGGTTCCGCCGCTGCCATAAAGGGGCTGTTTACTCTTCTTGCCCCTCTGGCAAATGCAGAAATCTTGCCTCTTTCTCTGGTCAGAAGCACGATCCTTTTGTCATATTCTCCTATCGGCATCGCTGAGATCACCACACCCTGAACTGTGATCAGATCACTCATCTGTCAGATTTCCTTTTTGTCATATCCAAAGTTTTTGATCAGAAAATCACTGTCACGCCAGTCTTTTTTCACTTTTACCCAAAGTTTCAGGTTTACTTTTGCATCCAGCATTCTCTCCAGTTCAAACCGGGCGTTGCTTCCGATTTTTTTCAGCATGACTCCCTGTTTTCCTATAATTATTCCTTTGTGAGAATCTCTTTCACAGATTATAGTTGCATCGATATCCACCAGACGGCCTTTGCCCGGACGTTCTTTCATCCTGTCAATAGCTACCGCAATCCCGTGAGGAATCTCTGCATCCAGCGCATGAAGCGCTTTTTCCCGGATGATCTCTGCAGCGATCTGCCTCTGCGGCTGATCGGTCACTGTATCCTCATCATAGAACATTGGACCATATGGAAGATATTTCAAAATACTCGGAATGATGTCCTGGGTATTAACTGCCCGGAGAGCAGAAACCGGAATGATCTCATCAAAATCGTAAAGCTTCCGATAGGTATCGATTGCTTTTGCAATTTCTTCCTTATCAACCGTATCTACCTTGTTGATAATCAGAATAACCGGGATATTCAGTCCTCTCAGCTGTTCTGCAATATGCTTCTCTCCTGCACCGATAAATGTGGTCGGCTCCACCAGCCAAAGAATCACATCCACATCCTTCAGTGTACGCTCCGCCACCTGGACCATGTATTCTCCCAGCTTGTTTTTTGCCTTGTGGATACCAGGAGTATCCAAAAACACAATCTGCCCTTCCTCACAGGTATAAACGGTCTGTATCCTGTTTCGGGTTGTCTGAGGTTTTTTTGAGGTAATGGCGATCTTTTGTCCGATCAGATGGTTCATCAGAGTAGACTTTCCTACATTCGGACGGCCAATGATAGCCGCAAAGCCTGATTTAAAATTATCGTTCATATTTACCTGCTTTCTTTTTATCTCTCAGCAGGAAATCAGAGATTTGATCTCTTTAAAGATCTCCCGCTCTTTCTCTATTGCTGTCTCGCTTCCTACAACGCAGACTGCATCATCAGAAAGGATTGCCTCCACCAGAGGAGCCAGATTTCGAATGTCCTCTACATCTGCATTCAGGATCTGATCTCTTTCCTTCTGCATCATCTCTTCCGTAATACCGCAGAAATATGCAGTTTTAGAAATACTCCCCTGCATCTGAGGTGTTCTCGGTACATCCTTGCCGCTGATGGTACCAATGATATATTTTGTCATCTCCCGTTCATCTGCCTGGAATGTGCGCACATATTCCGGGATTCCCTCATAAACATCCAGCGTACGCTTCAGGTGCGGATCTCTGTAGGAAACAAAATAGCTCTCACCACTTCTCTTAAAGCCGCTCATACACCCGTAGGCACCGCCCTTTACACGAAGGTTCATCCAAAGATAGTCGTAACTTAACGCCACTTTCAGAATATCAAGAGCACCTGTATATTCGTAGCCTTTTTTACGGAAATTACCGGTACGGGCAACATACTGCACCTGTCCTGAAGTGGTAAACCCTTCATTCTTCTTTTCACAGGACATCGGTTTTGAAGAAGTTTCTACAGTCTCCGTACGAAGGGTATCTTTCAGCGCTTTTACCTGCTTCATTACTGTATCCAGAGACTCTCTCTCTCCGGTGTAGCTGACACAGAGAAGCTCCGGCCGAAGGATTTTCGTCATAAGGACATTCAGTTTCTTTACCAGTTCTTCTTTCCGGATGTCAAACTCTTTCTCCAGTTTCTCGATAAACTGATAATAGCCGACTCCAGCCATTTCATCCTGAAAAGCCGCCATAGGAGAACTGTAGGAAGCGCCGCGGAGCACTGCTGTGGAATGGCCTGCACTTACAAGATTTGCCTGAGCTCTTGATTTTACCCTTGCAATGATCTCGTAAAGGCGTTTGCCGTCATCCAGCTTTGAAGTATTCAGGATCTCACGGATCATCCTGAATAAAACATCGATTCTGGGGTACATAACCTTTCCTCTCACAGAAAACATCGCTTTGTATTCCTCTGTTGAATCTGCCCGGTCAAAAACCTCAACTCCACAGGAAATCCCGCCCGTTTCCGCATTGATCTCATTGGAAAGCTCTCCGTAACTAAAATGAGCCGTATCCACAAAGCCAAGTACTGATTTCAGAAGACCCAGATAAGGAACGTCTTCCGGATCCAGATTCTTCAGATCAAACATCAGATCCAGATAGGAGATTCCATTGGTAGGAACCTCATGATAAAGGAAAAGACTTCCATCTACATTCAGCTCCTCATTGGTAAATCCGGCTGCTTCTTTTTTGATATCTTCTCTTTTCAGCATAGGGATACACTTTTCGCTTCCCGGTTCTTCCTCTGCTTCCTGATATTCCACAAGAGCTTTTGTTTTTTCTACCAGGATTTCTTTTTCTTCCTGAGTCATTTTTTCCAGTTTTGCCTGTAATTGTTCTTCCAGCGCCTTTTCCCTGCGGGCTGCAAGTCCCTTGGAAGGTACCAGAGTGATCACAGATCCATGAGGATTATCCAGGAGATATTTCTGGATCAGCTCTTCGAAATATCTTTCCCCGGACAGTTCTTTCAGTTTTTCAAATACCGGAATAAGCTTTACATGACTGAATGCTTTTTCATCGCTGTACAGCCAGCTTCCAAAAATATCCAGACCATACATCAAGCCCTTGGGCCATGCAGAAAAATCTGCTTCTCTATAACGGAATTCCATATAGTTGATTCCGGCCTTCAAAGCCTTTTTATCAATTCCGTTCTTTACAATATCTTCCAGCGTAGTACGGATGATCTCAACAAATTTTTCTTTTTTATCCGGATCTGTTCCCTTTGCCACAATGTCAAAATAAGGCTGCAGTATACCGTCATCATAGGAACCATAAACATCCATACCGATCTGTGCATCCAGAAGCGCCTGTTTCAGCGGAGCTCCGGGTGCACTCAAAAGAGCATAATCCAGCACCTCAAAAGCCATGGCCGTAAGCTCGTCTGAAGCATCTCCTACAACTGTACTGTACGCAAGATACGCATTTCCTTCTTCATTTTCGCTTTCTGAAACAGGATATTCCAGCTGAAGTTCCTTTCTTTCCGTAAAAGCCGGCTGAAGAGGAAGAGCTGAATCCACCTCCAGTTTTTCAAAAGCAGACAGATAATGTTCATCAATAAATTCCAGTTTCTCCGCCATATCCATATTTCCATAAAGATAGATATAGCTGTTGGAAGGATGGTAATAGGTTTTGTGGAATTGCAGGAATTCCTCATAGGATAGTTCCGGGATGTGATTTGGATCTCCTCCGGATTCACATCCATAAGGAGTGTCCGGAAACAGAGAATTCATGATTTCTCTTTCCAGAACTTCATCCGGCGAGGAAAACGCACCCTTCATTTCATTGTATACAACTCCGTTATACTTTAATGGACCTTCTGTATCTTCCAACTGGTAGCTCCAGCCTTCCTGACGGAAGATCTCCTCTTTTTTATAGATATTCGGATAAAAAACAGCATCCAGGTACACATGCATCAGGTTCTGAAAATCCTGGTCGTTACAGCTGGCCACAGGATAACAGGTCTTGTCCGGATAAGTCATTGCATTCAGAAACGTATTCAGTGATCCCTTAACAAGTTCCACAAAAGGATCCTTCAAAGGAAATTCCCTGGATCCGCAGAGAACACTGTGCTCCAGAATATGTGCTACGCCCGTACTGTTTTTTGGCGGGGTACGGAACGCAATATTAAATACTTTGTTTTCGTCTTCATTTTCAATCAGCATAACTCTGGCACCTGTTTTTTTGTGCCGGAGAAGATAGCCTGCCGAACGGATATCGCTGAGATTTTCTTCTCTTATTATTTCATAAGCAGAAATTCTGTCTTTATTCATATTTGCCTCCGATTTTTATTATTCAGTATTTCTTTTTTAAGCCTGTTTATTCCGGCATACCGCCTTCTCCCGGGAAATAAAGCTCATATATCTCACGGGCAGCCCTGGTTACAAGAGCCAGTTCTTTTTCCATACCGAGATCTTTCGGGAGACATACTGCTGTTTTATAAATGTCTTTTTGAAGCTTTGCCTTCACATCTTCTTCCTTGATGGTAATAATACCACAGAGCATGGAATTATAGGATCTGTCTGTTTTGCAGAGATCCATATAAAGTTTCACCAGATGACAGCATTCTCGGTACAGCAGTTCTTTATGAAGTTCACTTTTTTCCTGAATTTCCAGAAACTTCACAGAATTCAGTTCCTTCATAACGTCTTTATAGGCACCCTTTACCCCAAACCATTTATTGGCTGCATTTTTATTAAATTCCATGGTCATCCAGAATCTCAGATAGCCGTCTGCCATTTCGCTTCCATTCTGACTGTAACGCGCTTCCCAGATTTCTTTACGGATCTGATTTGCCTCCTTATCTTCTCCGGATGCAATGGCCTCATCCAAAAGAGCCTTTCTCTTTTTTGGATCCGGTTCTCTGTAGTATTGTGCAATTGTCTGTGTATCCATATATGTTTCTTTCTCCTTTATTCATTCTCACTGCAGTAAACAAGCTCTGTCTCTGCAAGGCTCAAAGCTTCCTCAATGACCTTATCCATATCCATATATCTGTACATTCCAAGTCTTCCGCCAAAAAGAACATTCTTTTCTTCCAGCGCCCGGCGTTCATATTTCGCATACAGTTCGTTATTTTTCGGATCATTAACCGGATAGTAAGGCTCCGCGCCCTCTGCCCATTCTGCAGAGTATTCTCTCGTGATCACAGTCTTCGGCTGTTTGCCGAATTCAAAATGCTTATGCTCAATGATCCTTGTATAAGGCACTTCATAATCTGTATAGTTGACTACGGCATTCCCCTGATAATTTGCCATATCAAGAACCTCTGTCTCAAATCTCAGAGACCGATAGTCCAGATGACCATAGCAGTAATCATAGTATTCATCCAGCATACCGGTAAACAGTATCTTATCTGCCTGAGAGCAGAGTTCCTCCTTATTGGCAAAAAAGTCTGTTTTCAGGATCACCTGCGTGCCCTCCAGCAACTTCTTGATGATACCTGTATATCCACCTTTCGGAATCCCCTGATAAGGATCTTTAAAATAATTATTGTCATAGGTGTAACGCAGCGGAAGTCTTTTGATGATAAAAGCCGGAAGATCTTTGCATTCTCTTCCCCACTGCTTTCTTGTATATCCCTCAATAAGCTTTTCATAAACATCCTGGCCTACCAGGGCAAGTGCCTGTTCTTCCAGGTTCTTGGGATTGGTAATATGCATTCTGGCAATCTGTTCCTGTATTTTGGCTTTTGCCTCAGCGGGAGTGCGGACGCCCCACAGCTGATGGAACGTGTTCATATTAAAAGGCAGATTGTAAAGCTCATCCTTATAAATAGCAATAGGCGAATTTACAAAATGGTTAAACTCTGCAAACTGATTTACATACTCCCACACTTCTTTATTGGATGTGTGAAAAATATGGGCTCCATAACGGTGCACCTGAATTCCTTCAACATCCTCTGTATAAATATTTCCGCCAATGTGATCTCTTTTATCGATCACAAGACATGTCTTTCCTCTTTTCACTGCCTCATGTGCAAATACAGAGCCAAAAAGACCTGCTCCTACAATCAGGTAATCATATTTTTTCATGAAAAAACCCTCTTTCTTCTGAATCATTACAACTAGTATAACAAATCAGAAAGAAAAAGGGTAGTCCTGTTTTACGTCAGCTTTGTACATTTCGCACAAAAGCTTCATTTAAAGGAAAATCATTCAGGATCAATAAACATCGCATCTCCAAAGCTGAAGAAACGGTACCGCTCTTTTACAGCCTCCTCATAAGCTGCCATGATCCGCTCCTTTCCTGCAAGAGCAGAAACAAGCATCATCAGCGTAGATTCCGGAAGATGAAAATTTGTGATCAGTCCGTCGATCATTTTAAAACAGTAGCCAGGATAAATAAAAATCTCTGTCCATCCGTTTCCTGCCTGAATAACACCATTTTCATCTGCAGCTGATTCCAGAGTACGGCAGCTGGTAGTTCCTACCGCTATCACACGGCCTCCCTGTTTTTTTGTCTGGTTGATCAGTTCTGCCTGATCCTCCTCCACAATATAAAACTCGGAATGCATATGATGCTGTTCTACGTCATCTACCTTTACCGGACGGAAAGTTCCCAGACCTACATGAAGTGTCACATGGGCAATATTTACACCTTTCTCCTGCACCTTTTTCAGAAGTTCTTCTGTAAAATGCAGTCCGGCTGTAGGAGCTGCCGCAGATCCGTCATGCTTTGCATATACGGTCTGATAACGGTTTTTATCCTGTAATTTATGAGTGATATACGGTGGAAGAGGCATTTCTCCAAGCTGGTCCAGTATTTCTTCAAAAATACCCTCGTAATGGAACTGGATCAGTCTGTTTCCTTCCTCTACAATATCCAGGATTTCTCCTGTCAGAATTCCATTTCCAAAAGTGATCTTTGCACCAGGTCTGGCTTTTTTTCCCGGTTTTACCAGGCATTCCCAGATATCATCCTTTTTTCTTTTTAAAAGAAGGATCTCTATAAGTGCCCCTGTCCCTTCCTTATGTCCGTATAAACGAGCCGGAATCACTCTGGTATCATTGATGACCAGACAGTCCCCAGCTTTTAAATAATCCAGAATGTCCGTGAAATGACGGTGTTCTATACTGCCGTCTTTCATGGAAAGATGAAGAAGCCTGGAAGAGCTTCTATCCTCCAGAGGATCCTGTGCAATAAGCTCCTTGGGGAGGTCATAATAAAAATCTGATGTCTTCATTTCTTTACTCCTTCTCTTCTGCTGCTTTCCATTCCTTCCTCCATTGACGGATCTGGTTCCATTCCTTATTGGTCAGATCCGCTTTTTTCAGAAGATCCGGTCTCCATTTCGCAGTACGATAAACAGACTGCTCTCTTCTCCATGTATCTACATTGGCATGATGTCCGGAAAGAAGCACCGGAGGTACCTGCTTTCCATGCCAGATTTCCGGTCTACTGTACTGAGGATATTCCAGCAGATTCCCGGAAAAGGATTCTGTTTCACCGGACTCTTTATTTGTCAGAACTCCCGGCACCATACGGGAAATAGAATCCATCATAACCATAGCCGGAAGCTCCCCTCCGGTAAGTACATAATCTCCAATGGAAACATAATCTGTCACAATTTCCTCTAAAACACGCTCATCAATTCCTTCATAATGACCGCACAGAAATACAAGATCCTTTTCCATGGCAAAGTCTTTTGCCATCTCCTGATTAAAGACCTTCCCCTGAGGAGTCAGAAATACAACTCTGGGTCTGTAACCGATTTTTTCTTCGACAGACTGATATGCCAGATATACCGGTTCTGCCTGCATCAGCATGCCGGCTCCGCCCCCGTAAGGATAATCATCCACCTTCTGATGTTTGTTAAAAGCATAATCTCTGATATTAACTGCCTGGATATCCAGAAAACCGCCTGCTATCGCACGACCGATGATGCTGGTATTCATACCGTCCCGGATCATATCCGGAAATAGTGTCAGCACATGAAAATTCATTTATATCAGCCCTTTCATCAAGTGTATGGTCATAATATTTTTTTCGATATCTACATCAAGAATACATTCCCGGATAGCCGGAAGAAGAACCTCTCCGTGTTCTTTGGAATCTATGATATAAACATCATTGGCTCCTGTCTCCATTACATCTTTCAAAGTACCAAATTCCGTCCCGTCTTCAAGGAGAACTGTCATTCCCAGAAGATCCGCAATGTAGTACTCATCTTCTTCAAGCTCTTGTCCTTCTTCTCTGGGGATCCAGAGATCGCGTCCTTTATATTTTTCTATATCATTGATGTTATCAACACCATCAAATTTCAGGATTACAAGATTTTTAAAAAATTTCACATTTTTAATATCAAGACGGCGAAGTTCTCTTCCTGTATCCAAAAGTACATAGTTCAATTCCAGAAAACGTTCCGGCTCATCAGTTGTGGGATATACCTTTACTTCTCCACGCACACCATGAGTTGTAGTGATCACACCAACTTTCAGTAAATCTTCCATATAAAACTCCCTATAGTGAAAGAAGGAGCCATGTTTCCACAGCTCCTGTTACTTTCTTATGCTCTTGTGAAAATCCTGTTACTGCAGAATGTCCACGATTACTTTTTTGCTGCTCTTTGAAGAAGCGGCTTTTACTACGGTACGGATTGCCTTTGCAATACGTCCCTGTCTTCCGATGACCTTGCCCATATCGGCCGGTCCCACCTTCAGCTCAATGATAACTGCATCTTCTTTTTCGTTTTCGGTGACAACCACCTCATCCGGATGATCTACCAGAGATTTTGCAATTACTTCTACTAATTTCTTCATTACATACCTCCCTGCACTGCATACGCAGCAAAGAAATACCCTCTATCGGTACTTCTTATTTCTCGATTCCGGCTGCTTTGAAGATTTTTGCTACAACTTCTGTAGGCTGAGCACCTGCTGCAAGCCATTTCTTAGCTGCTTCTTCGTCTACTTTGTAAACGCTTGGCTCAAGGTTTGGATCGTAAGTACCGATCTCAGCAATTGCTTTTCCATCACGTTTGCAGCGGGAATCTGCAACTACGATTCTATAGAAAGGTGCTTTCTTCTGTCCCATTCTTCTTAATCTGATCTTTACTGCCATTTTGTTTTCCTCCATTTATCTGTTTTCTTTTTTTGTTAGTTTATCTTAAAAGGGAAGCTTAAAGCCGCCTCTTTTACCCATTTTACCGCCCATCATACCAGGCATTTGTTTCATCATTTTTTTGCTCTGCTCAAACTGCTTTACAAGACGATTGACTTCCGCAATCTCTACTCCGGCACCCCTGGCTATACGGTTTTTGCGGGAAATATTTAAAATCCCCGGATTACTCCGTTCCTGAGGTGTCATGGAAAGGATAATGGACTTTGTCCGTTCAAGAGCTTTCTCATCGATCATACCCTCAATATCCTTCATTTTGCTGCCCACTCCAGGAAGCATATTCAGGATACTGCCGATTCCTCCCATTTTCTTCATCTGTTCCATGCTGGTCAGATAATCGTTAAAGTCAAAATCCATTTTCTTTAACTTTTTCTGCATTTCGGCAGCCTGTTCCTGATCAATAGCCGCTTCCGCCTTTTCGATCAGACTCATGACATCGCCCATGCCCAGAATCCTGGAAGCCATACGTTCCGGATAGAACTGTTCCAGATCAGAAAGCTTTTCTCCCATACCAACATAAAGGATCGGCTTTCCTGTCACAGCTTTAATAGATAGTGCAGCACCGCCTCTGGTATCACCGTCCATTTTCGTCAGGATCACTCCGTCGATTCCGACTTTCTCTGTAAAGGTCTTTGCCACATTTACCGCATCCTGACCGGTCATTGCATCTACGATCAGAAGTGTGGCATCCACATGTATATTGGCCTTAATATCTGCAAGCTCCTGCATCATATCTTCATCTACGTGAAGACGTCCTGCTGTATCCAGAAGCACTACATTCTGCTGATTGGCCTTTGCATGTTCCACAGCTGCTTTCGCAATATTGACAGGATTCTGTTTGTCTCCCATTGAAAAGACTTCGACTCCCTGCTTTTCACCGTTTACCTGAAGCTGTGTGATCGCTGCCGGACGATATACGTCACAGGCAACCAGAAGAGGTCTCTTACCTTTTGATTTCAGCTTACCGGCAAGCTTTGCAACGGTTGTTGTTTTACCGGCACCCTGAAGTCCTGCCATCATAAGAACTGTAATCTCACTTCCCGGCTTGATCGGAAGCTCAGTAGTTTCGCTTCCCATAAGATTTACCAGCTCTTCATTTACGATCTTAATGACCATCTGTCCTGGATTCAGGCCGCTCATTACGTCCTGCCCCACTGCTCTTTCCTGAACAGCTTTCGTGAACTGCTTTACAACTTTGAAGTTTACATCCGCTTCCAGAAGAGCCATCTTGACTTCCTTCAGAGCAATCTTTACATCTTCCTCTGTAAGACGTCCTTTTCCTCTCAGCTTCTTAAATACATTCTGTAATTTTTCCGTCAAGCTTTCAAACGCCATAGTCTATAACTCCTCTAATATCTCTTTGGAAATTTCTGTAATCTCCTTTGCGTGATACCTTTCTGCGATCTGACTGATCCTGTGGACCTGTTCTTTAATGCACAGAAATTTTTCTACCAGATGCAGTTTTTTTTCATATCCTTCAAGAGCCTGATTACACCGCCTGATCATATCATGAACTCCCTGACGGCTGATCCCCAGATCTTCTGCAACCTCGCTGAGGGAATAATCCTCCAGCACTACGCTTTCATATACCTGCTGCTGACGCTCTGTCAGAAGCTCTCCATAAAAATCATACAATAATGTCTGTTCTACAAATTTCTCCATCTGATAACCACCTTGGCTATCATACCCTATTTGCACATATGTGTCAAGTCTTTTTTCTTGACAATATATTTTTATACCCAGTCTCCCGGGTGCTCTGCATCATAATCAAACACAAAGCGCTCATAGGCATTGATCACATGAGTATCCTTATATTTATCATATCTTTTGTGCTGTTTTCCGTAGGACATGTGGACATGCCCGTGCAAAAAATATTTTGGATTGTATTTTTCTATCAGTTTCAAAAAAACCTTGAAGCCCTGATGCGGAAGATCCCTGCTGTCATTCAGCTGATAGGCAGGAGCATGGGTCACAAGGATATCAAACCCTCTTCTCCAGATAAGTTTTGGAATAAGTTTAAATATCCTGTGACTCATTTCTCTTTCTGTATACTGATGGATTCCCGGCTTATACCGCATAGAGCCGCCTAATCCCAGAATCCTCACTCCCTCATGGACATAGATTGTATCGTCAATACAAATACATCCGTCCGGAGGAATTCTTTCATATTTATCATCGTGATTCCCGTGAACATAGAGAACAGGTGCTGATGTAAACGTAGCAAGAAATGACAGATACCTGGGATCCAGATCTCCACAGGATATGATAAGGTCAATACCTTCCAGCTTGCTCTTCTCAAAAAAATCCCACAAATATTTTGATTCTTCATCTGCAATGGCAAGTATTTTCATATTTTATAGTCCCTTCTCCACACCCTGCTGAAGCGTCACTGATATTGCCTGTTCATTCAGTTCCCAGCTTCTGGGTATCGTACCGATCACATTATCACAAAGCCAATTCATTGTAATTATTTCCTCTGGAGACAGACTCCCCTGTGGATTTTCCTGAATAATTCCGTTCTGAGAGTAAAGAATGCCGGAAAACGGGTTAAACTCCCCACGCATGATGGTCTCTTTCAGCAGACCCACAAGATGCTGTGTTCCATTTGGTATATTTTTCGAACAGATCACATCAACTACCTCAGAGGACATTCCCCACCAGTAATTAATTGCCTTTTTCTCCGTACTGCTGTCATCGTACTTCCATGCACCATTCATCACTGTCCGGATCAGTTCCTCATAAAATTTGCCCCAGTGCCACAACGGCATAGCCAGATTACGCGGCATGTCATCTTCCATACGGTAAAGTCCGAAACATCTGGATGCATCCTCCGGTATCACCATATCACGGCCGGAAACAATAGAAATATTTTTTTCTCGGATTCTGTCCATAACCTTGCCAAGATCATCATCCTTGAGACTGGACCACTCCAGATATATTTTTGCACGTGGATTGATCATTGCCGCTCCAAGAGCAAAAGCATTAATATTTGCAATCGTGCCAAAAATAGGATAGTCCGCAATATAAGCCAGTCTGTCATTTTCTGTCATCGCTCCGGCTATGGCACCCATAAGAAATTTCGCCTCATGCATCCGGGCATAATAGGTACGGATATAACGATGGGATGTATTCAGGGAACAATTAAGAATCCGGATATCCGGATTTGCAATTGCTGTCTGCACACTGGCCTGGACAAAAGCAGGCGTAGTTGTAAAAATCATATTGCAGCCCTTCTGTATAGCGTCTGTGATCGCTTTTTCTGCCAGTTCCGGAACTATATTCTCATAACACACAGTCGTAACTTCTTCCGGAAACATCTGTTCCAGATGCAGTCTACCCAGTTCATGGGCATATGTCCATGCAGAGGATCCCGGAGTTTTTGCATAAATAAACGCAATCTTAAGTTTTTTGGAGCCAGTCAGAAGCCGGCTGATCAGAGGTTTCTTTTCCCTGTTTGGATCCATTTTCAGGTCAATCTCATTTTCATGCTCAAGAAGAGTAAATTCTTCCCAGCTTTTATTTACCAATTCCTTTAATTCATTTGCAGTCTTCTTACAGAGATCCTCATATCCATAAATGGTCAGGAAAGCCAGAAACGCATCGCCCGGTGTGATTGTAAGCTTCTTTCCTCCTGCCGCTTCATATTCCATAACAAATCTGGAATATACGGAGCTAAATGTCAGCTTGTCATCATCCGTCCATACCTCTTTTTCGCCCTTGCCTGCAAGGCTTTGAAGTTTTGCAAAGCTTCCAGGCTTTGTAAACCATATATAGTTAACTTTAGATACCTCATAAAAATCTATAAATTCATAGTAGATTTTGTTTTCTTTTTCTTCTGTTTTTGGAGGAAGGATACGGGTAACAAAGCCAGGCACAGATACTGCATCATAATATTTCAGTACACTGACTCGTTTGTTTCCTTCTTCCACATAAAACTGATTCATATATTCATATGCCTTGATCGGATCCCGGATCCCCTCATTAACATGGCTTTTTGCAAGACAGGACCATTTATAGGCAAATTCTGTATTTTCCCGAAGAATAGGCATAAAATTACCGGCAAATGCATTGCTCCTTCCTTCTGTCTTCGTTCCAACAATCTGATCGATAGGAATCTGTACCAGTCCCAAAGAACATTCTGAATAAGTGCCTCTGGCAGGAAGGATCTCATCAAGGACCTTCAGTGTCGGAGTTTCTCCTTTCACTAACCGCGCCTGGTAGTCTTTCTTTCCAAGTTTATATGCTTTATTATATTCTTCCAGCATCTTGATTTCATCCTCCAATGATATTTCATACTGTTTATCCATTTACTTTATCAATATACCCCAGAATTTTAGGCTGTGCAAGCGTAAATATATTGAAAATAAACGCAGTTCCCATACAAGATGACGGAATTTTCTTGCCAATCAATTCCAGATGCTGTATTCTAATTGTAAAGACATATTAAGGAGGTCTGGGCAACATATGGACAAATCAAAAGTTTATTACACAAATATGAGAACCGGCTTTAACAACAACCTTCTGGACAAGCTAAAAAAACTGATCCGGAAAGCCGGTATCGAAACAATTGATTTTGACGGCAAATATACTGCTATCAAAATCCATTTCGGCGAGCCGGGAAATCTGGCATTTCTCCGTCCCAATTACGCAAAGGCTGTAGCTGATGTAGTAAAGGAACTGGGCGGAAAACCTTTCCTTACAGACTGCAATACTCTTTATGTCGGCGGACGAAAAAATGCTCTGGATCATCTGGACAGCGCTTATACCAACGGCTTTTCACCATTTTCAACAGGCTGCCACGTTCTGATTGCAGACGGCCTGAAAGGAACAGATGAGGTCTATGTTTCTGTAGAAGGTGCAGAATATGTAAAAGAGGCAAAAATCGGCCGTGCGATCATGGATGCCGATGTCTTTATCGCACTTTCCCATTTTAAAGGTCATGAAGCTACTGGTTTTGGCGGCACACTAAAAAATATCGGAATGGGCTGCGGCTCCCGTGCGGGCAAAATGGAAATGCACAGTGCAGGCAAGCCTCACGTGGATCAGGATCTCTGCATCGGATGCCACCGCTGTGAAAAAATCTGTGCTCATGATGCACCGCAGTTCAAAGACAGCAAAGCTTCCATTGATCATAACAAATGTGTGGGATGCGGAAGATGCATCGGCGTCTGTCCTAAGGATGCGGTTCTTGCTGCTTCCGATGAATCCAATGATATCCTGAACTGTAAGATAGCCGAATATACAAAGGCTGTTGTTGACGGACGTCCGGCATTTTATATCAACCTTGTGATCGATGTATCCCCTTATTGTGACTGTCATGCTGAAAATGATGCAGCCATTGTTCCGGATGTAGGATTTTTTGCTTCTTTTGACCCCGTAGCTCTGGATATTGCCTGTGCAGACGCTGTAAACAAACAGCCGGTAATCTCCAACACCTACCTGGCTGAATCAGATCATGAAGGTCATGATCACTTTGGAGCTATGTTTCCTACCACAGACTGGACATCCTGTATTGCACATGCCAAAAAGCTTGGTCTTGGAACAGATGAATACGAATTGATCGAGGTTAAATAAAAATACTGAAACCGCAGATATGCTCCTCATAATGAGAAGTCATACCTGCGGTTTCTTTGTTTTCTTTTTTATTTCTTTACAGGCTTGCCCGAATCACTCTTGGCTTACAGCCCGCATCCTCCAAAGCTTTTACAATCTGATTTTTATGTTCTGTTCCAAATGCTTCCATGGTTACTTTCAATTCCACAGCAGCATTACGGTTTGTGGTAACAAACTGATTATGATCCAGTTTGATCACGTTGCCCTGATTCTGTGCAATGATCGTTGCTACACGCACAAGCTCTCCTGCTTTATCCGGTATCAGGACAGATACCGTAAATATACGGTCTCTCTGGATCAGACCATGCTGCACCACAGAAGACATGGTGATCACATCCATGTTTCCTCCGCTCAGAATGGAAACAACTTTTTTACCGGTAAAATCAAGATGGCGAAGAGCTGCCACTGTCAGAAGCCCTGAATTTTCAACAATCATTTTGTGATTTTCCACCATGTCCAGAAATGCCATGATAAGTTCATCATCTTCGATGGTAATAATGCCGTCCAGATTTTCCTGAAGATACGGGAAAATATGCTCGCCCGGAGTCTGAACTGCAGTACCGTCTGCAATGGTATTTACATGAGGAAGAGTCACAACCTGTCCTTTTTCCAGAGAAGCCTTCATACATGCCGCTCCTGCCGGTTCCACACCGATCACTTTAATATGAGGATTCAGAAGCTTTGCAAGAGTAGACACGCCTGTTGCCAGTCCTCCGCCTCCAACAGGCACCAGGATATAATCTACAAGAGGAAGTTCCTGTACGATCTCCATGGCAATGGTTCCCTGTCCTGTAGCTACTGCCGGATCATCAAAGGGATGGATAAACGTATATCCTTCCTGCTCAGCTAATTCCAGAGCATAGGCGCAGGCTTCATCATAAACATCACCCTTCAGGATCACTTCTGCCCCGTAGCTTTTTGTTCTTTCTACTTTGATCAGAGGCGTCGTGGTAGGCATAACGATCACAGCCTTCACGCCAAACTTATGTGCAGCATAAGCCACTCCCTGAGCATGGTTTCCAGCCGAGGCTGTGATCAGTCCTTTCTGTCTTTCCTCTTCAGAAAGTGTACTGATCTTATAATAAGCACCTCTTACTTTATAAGCACCTGTCCGCTGCATATTTTCCGGTTTGAGAAAAACCTTGTTTCCTGTAAGGTCCGAAAAATAACTGCTTTTGATCAATTTCGTTTCCTGTGTGACTTTTTTTACGATTTCTGACGCTTCTTCAAAGCTCTCCAGTGTAAGCATAATTTTCTCCTCCTCGCTGTCTCTTATCAGTCCGCTTCTTTTTCATCTATGTCAAACAAAGCGTTTACAAAAGCATCTGCATCAAATTTCTGAAGGTCGTCGATACTTTCTCCCACCCCGATATATTTCACCGGAATGTCAAGTTCAGACTGGATTGCCACTGCAATACCGCCTTTTGCAGTACCGTCAAGCTTTGTCAGGATGATTCCTGATACATTTGCGACCTCTGCAAACTGCTTCGCCTGAGAAAGCGCATTCTGCCCTGTTGTTCCGTCAAGAACCACCAGAGTTTCCAGATACGCTTCCGGATACTCTCTTTCCAGGATACGATAGATTTTACGAAGTTCCTCCATCAGGTTTTTCTTATTATGAAGACGCCCTGCAGTATCACAGAGGAGCACATCTGCATTTCTCGCTTTAGCTGCCGCCACCGCATCATATACTACAGATGCAGGATCCGCACCGGACTGTCCCCCAATGATCTCTACGCCTGCACGGTCAGCCCACTGTGCAAGCTGTTCTCCCGCTGCCGCACGGAAAGTGTCTGCCGCTGCAAGGATTACTTTTTTCCCTTCATCTTTCAGCTTTCCGGCAAGCTTTCCTACAGAAGTCGTCTTTCCTACTCCGTTCACACCAATCACAAGAACCACGGATCTGCGCTTTTCAAATTCATATTCCGTACTGTCCACACGCATCTGGTCTTTAATGCTGTCAATAAGCAGCTGTTTACATTCTGCCGGATTTTTGATATGTTTTTCAGCCACCTGTTTTTTCAGATTCTCCAGTATGGCAGAAGTAGCATTGATACCAATATCTCCCATAACCAGAATTTCTTCCAGTTCCTCATAAAAATCCTCATCTATACTGGAATATCCGCTGAAAATCGAGTCGAAACCCGCCACGATATTGTCTCTTGTTTTTGCAAGGCCGCTTACCAGCCTCTTAAAAAATCCTTTCTTTTCCTCAGCCATACTCAAGCCTCCTTTATTTACTCAACTGATTTTCTACAAGATCTACAGAAACCAAGGTAGAAACACCTTTTTCCTGCATGGTAATACCGTAAAGTCTGTCCGCAGCATTCATAGTGCCGCGTCTGTGTGTAATTATAATAAACTGTGTATTTTTCGTCAACTTCCTAAGATAGGACGCAAATCTTCCTACATTAGAATCATCCAGGGCTGCCTCAATCTCATCAAGAAGACAGAAAGGAGACGGCTTCAGATTCTGGATGGCAAACAGCAGGGCAATGGCAGTCAGAGCTTTTTCACCACCAGAGAGCTGCATCATATTCTGCAGTTTCTTTCCAGGAGGCTGTGAGATGATCTTAATCCCTGCCTCCAGGATATCTTCATCTTCCGAAAGCTCAAGTGTACCTTTTCCTCCTCCAAAAAGCTCTTTAAATGCTTTATCAAACTCTCTCTGGATATCATGGAATTTTTCTGCAAACTGTCTTCTCATTCCTTCATCCAGCTCCTGGATAATGCTTTCCAGCGTCTTTTCTGCCTGTACCAGATCCTCATACTGACCTGACAAAAAGGTATGACGTTCCAAAAGCTCCTTGTAATCCTCAATAGCATTTACATTAACAGAACCCAGCTTCCGGATTTCATCCTTAATACGGGAAATATCCTTTTTCATTTCCTGACGATCTGTTAATTCCTCTTTCTGATACGTCAGCGCATTATTCGGAGTAATTTCATACTCCTCCCACATATAGGAAATCTGAGTTTCTCTCTGTTCCTCAATTTTTTCTGCCTGACTTTTCAAACGGAAACATTCTTTATCCAAAAGAGAGGTACGTTCAGAAAGCTGATCTCGTTTTTCAAAAAACGCCTTATGACTTGTATTTTTTGCTTCCTTCTGCGCCTGTTTCTCGTCCCGCTGGCGCTGAAGCTCCTGGTCCAAACTGCTGCAGGCATCTACCGCATCCTTTAGATTCTGGATTCCCTCCTGCTTTCTTTGGGTTTCCTCTATACTTATCTTCAGCTTCTCTTCCAGTTCACGGCTTTCTCTCTGAAAAGCCTCCATCTCTCCTAAAAGACGGATCAGATTTTCCTGGAGATAATGTTCCTGCTGGGAGAGTCCTGCTTCATCCAGACGGATCTGCTCCAGTTCCTTCTGTTTGGAAGCTTCCTCTGCTCTCCAATCTTCCAGTTCCTTCTGTTTGGTCTCGATAAAAGTTTCCAGCTCTTTCTCGTCTCTCTGGGACTCTTCCAGCTCTTTTGCAATAGTAGAATGATCTGCGCGGATTTCTCCTGCCTGTCTCCGGAGCTCTTCTTTTTCCCTGTCGATCTGGTGATAGTTTTTCTGGATATTGGCTGTTTTTTCGTCCATTTGTTTCAGATTCATTCTGGCTGTATTCTGATCCACATACTGCTGTCTGAGTTTTTCCTGGAAATCCGCAATCGCATCACGAAGGACGTTTCTCCGGCTCCTATTATCTCCAATAGAAGCCTGCAGTTCCTGAAGCTCCTTTTTCAAAAGCCCCACACTGTTTTCCAGCTCTTCTATCTCTCTTCTTCTGCCCAGAAGGTTACTGTTATTCTTAAAAGCACCACCTGTCATAGATCCGCCGGGGCTTAAAGATTCTCCTTCAATGGTCACCATACGAAGGCTATGCCTGTATTTTTTACCGATAGCAATGGCATGATCAATATGATCTACCACAAGAACTCTCCCCAGAAGATACTGCACCAGACTATTATATTCCGGATCCGCTTTCACCAGTGTATCTGCAGTTCCGATGACACCGGTCTCCCTGAGAACCTCTCTCTGAGAAATCCCGCCTCGTGCGCTTATATTGGACAGAGGCAAAAAAGTAGCGCGTCCAAAGCGGTTCTTTTTCAGAAATTCGATCATACGCTTTGCAGTCTGTTCATTGTCTGTAACAATGTTCTGAATGCTTCCGCCCAATGCAGTCTCAATGGCAACCTCATAGTCCTTCTGCACATGAATGATATCTGCAACGACGCCTTTGATTCCTGGTTCGCGGCTTTTCTGTTCCATCACACGACGGATACTGTTTCCATAACCATCATATCTTTCTGTGATATTTTTCAGAGACTCCAGCCTGGAAGCCTCTCTGTGATAAGCCGTCTGACCAATTTCCATCTGACGGCTCTGCTCCTTCAGCTTATCCTGAAGCTTCTGTACCTCCCCGTCAAGACGAATGCATTCTGCATTCATGGAATCAATGGAATGAGTCACACTATCGTATCGGCTCTGCGCTTTTTTTCTTTCTGATGCCAGTTCCTCTTCTTCCGTCTTCAGATGAAGGATCCTCTGGCTTACGGCAGCCTTCCGGATATCCAGCTGTTCCATCATCGCATCAAAACGCTGAACCTTACCTTTTGTGGTGGCACGGCTGTTTAAGATCTCAATGATTTCATTTTTTCCATCTTCCACAGCCGCAGCACAGGCTGACGCTTCTGCCTGTATATTTTCCAGATGTTCTGTTTCTTCTTTCAGTCTTTGGCGCTGCCGGGCAAGCTTATCTCGAAGTTCTTCCTTTTCTTCCGAAAATCTTTCTTTATCAGAGGTTCTTTTTTGTAATTCTTCTCCTAAAGTCTCCAGACGATTTCTGTAATGGGCACTGTTCTGCTTCCCTGCAAGAATCTGCTCCTCCAGCACCTGGATCTGACCTTCATGCTGCTGCCTTGTCAGAGCATTTTGCTGCTGCCGCTCTTTCAGTTCCTCCAGTCTGCTGTTCAGTTCCTCCAGTTCCTGTTCCAGCCGTTCATACTCAACCTTCGTCTGCTCATAAGCCTCTTTTGTTTCTTCAAGCTCCGATTCCGTATTTTGCAGCTTTTCTTCCAGTTCTTCCAGAAGTTTTCCGGTATGCTCATAATCCAGCAGGAAGAGATTAACATCCAGTTCACGAAGTTCTTCCCTTTTTGCAAGATAGATCTTTGCTGTTTCAGACTGCTTTTCCAGCGGCTCCAGCTGTCTGGTAAGTTCTGTCAGGATATCCGTTACACGTACCAGATTCTGACGTTCCTCATCCAGCTTTTTGATGGTTGTATTTTTTCTGCGCTTAAATTTTACGATTCCTGCCGCTTCATCAAAAAGCTCTCGTCTGTCTTCCGGCTTGCCGCTTAAGATCTTGTCAATCTGCCCCTGTCCGATAATGGAATAGCCTTCCTTACCGATACCGGTATCATAAAACATTTCCTGAATATCCTTCAGACGGCAGTTGCTCCCATTGATCAAATATTCACTTTCACCGGAACGATAAAGCCTTCTGGTAACCGTAACTTCGTTAAACTCTACCGGAAGCTTATGATCGCTGTTATCCAGGGTGATGGCAACGGATGCAAAACTCAATGGTTTGCGAAGCTCTGTACCGGAAAAAATAACATCCTGCATGTTTCCGCCTCGGAGCTGCTTGGCACTCTGCTCACCCAGAACCCAGCGTACTGCATCACCTACATTACTCTTCCCGCTTCCATTCGGACCTACAATACCGGTTATTCCGTTATGAAATTCAAAATTGATCTTCTGGGCAAAAGACTTGAACCCGTGTACCTCAATGTTTTTTAAATACATATGTCACCTTTATTTTTTGATTTTACGGATGGCCTGATAAGCAGCAGCCTGTTCAGCCGCTTTTTTTGTATGCCCCACGCCATTTCCAGCAGGTGCTCCGTTGATCCGTACTTCTACCTCAAACTGTTTATTGTGATCCGGCCCGGTCTCTCCGGTAAGGATATACTCTACCGGATGTTTGCCGTCTTCCTGAACAAGCTCCTGCAGGATGGTCTTGCTGTCATAAAAGAGCTGCTTATGCTCCATATCATTTAATATAAAATTCAATACAAACTCTTTCGCGTCAGCAAACCCACCATCCAGATAGATTGCCCCCAGAAGAGCTTCTGTGGCATCTGACACAATAGAATCTCTCGTCCTGCCTCCTGTCATATCTTCTCCCTTTCCAAGAAGAAGATATTCCGGCAGACCGAACTGTCTTGCACAATAGGCAAGACTGGGCTCACAGACGAGACTGGCGCGCTTTTTAGTCAGCTCTCCCTCAGGAAGCTGAGGAAAACGTGCGTACAGCACATCACTGCTGATCAGTTCCAGTACCGCATCTCCCAGGAACTCCAGCCTTTCATTGCATCCAAGTTTTCCGAGTTTTTTTTCATTTGCATAAGAGCTGTGGGTCAGCGCCTGACGAAGCAGCTTTTTGTTGCGGAACTGATAACCAATCTTCTGTTCCAACTGTTCCATTCTCTATACCTCTTTCTCTTCTCTGCCCTGTGGATCTTCCGGATATACCGGAGGAAGGATCCGTTCTGCTATTTTTTCGTTGATCTTCTGCTGCTTAAACTGCACGCACTGGAAAATGGCGTTTTTCATCTCCACTGCCTTTGCACTTCCATGGGTTTTGACCACAAGCCCCTTCAGGCCAAGGAGCGGCGCTCCGCCGTATTTGGTTGTGTCAAAATCTTTTAAAGTTTCTTTTAGTGCGGGTTTGATCAAAAGCGCACCTATCTTGCTTCTGAGATTCTTCATCATTCCGCCCTTGATTTTTTTAATCAGAGAGCCACTGACTCCTTCATAAAGTTTCAGGATCACATTTCCTACAAAGGCTTCGCAGACAATCACATCTGCATAGCCGGAAGGAATATCTCTGGCCTCAATACTGCCGATAAAATTGATTCCCTCTGTCTCTTTCAGCAACGGAAAAGTTTCTTTTACAAGAGCATTTCCCTTTTCTTCTTCGGCGCCATTGTTGACAATGGCAACTCTGGGATTTTTAATCCCTACTACCTGTTCCATATAAATAGAACCCATCTTTGCAAACTGAACAAGATGAGAAGGTCTGGCATCCACATTCGCTCCGCAGTCGATCAGAAGGCTTACTCCTTCCATAGTCGGGATCAGAGGTGCCAGAGGAGGACGTTCCACTCCTTTGGATCTTCCTACAAGTACCTGTCCGCCTACAAGGACAGCTCCTGTGCTTCCTGAGGAAACAAAAGCATCCGCCTCTTTTTTCTTTACAAGATTTAATCCCACTACAATAGAAGAGTCCTTTTTCTTACGGATAGCAAATACCGGGGGTTCTGCCGTTTCAATCACTTCTGAAGTGTGCATGATCTGTATTCTGTCCTGAGGATATCCCGGATATTTATCCAATTCTTTTCGTATCACGTCTTCGAGGCCGGTAAGGATCACAAGGATGTCCTCACGTTCTTTTACGGCTTCTACGGCTGCTTTTACGGGTTCTTCCGGTGCATGGTCGCCTCCCATAGCGTCCACGACTACTTTTACTAACTCTGCCATAATATGCCTCCTGTTAAAAATTCAAACTTTATCATACTAAATTTAAAGGGGTAAAGTCAAGATATGTGCAAAAATTCTATAAAATTGTCACTGTTTACAGTCACGTAAAATATCCTGTCCGTTCAGAACAGCCTCCACCAGACAATCTCCCTGATAGCTGAGCTTAAGTGAAAAGAACGGTGCATTTTCCTTCAGAAGTCTCAAAAATATCTTATCCCCTTCCCAGAGATTCAATTTCAGAAGTTCGTCCTTTTTTATCCATTCCAGAATCCCCTCATTACAGTCTTTAAGCTCTCCGTAAAATTCATCTGCTGTATAAAGACACATATATTCTGTTCCATAACCTTCCTGGGTAAACGTGACAATCCCCCGGAATTTCCATGAGGTTAAAGTAAGCCCTGTTTCCTCATAGGCTTCTCTTAAAAGACAGTCTTCCGGGCTTTCCCCCTTTTCAAAATGTCCTCCGATGCCGATCCATTTATCTTTATTAACATCATTCTTTTTAGATACCCGGTGGAGCATCAGATAGGCATTCTCTTTCTCCACGTAGCATAGAGTCGTCATCGGGCTTTTGGTCTTTTTTTCATCCATTATTCTGCGCCTCGATCCTTTCTGCCAGATCGTTTAAGTATACCCAGCGGTCCATTTTCTCTTCCAGAAGTGCTTCCGCTTCTTCCTTTTCTTTCGTCAGTTCATTTAGTTTCCCGGAGTTAGTGGCATTGGCCATGATATCTGCATCCAGTTTTTCGATCTTTGCTTCCAGCTTTGCAATATCTTCATCAATCGTCTCGTATTCTCTCTGTTCCTTAAATGAAAATTTCAGTTTTGTGGTACGGTTCTGCTTCCAGGTCTTTACAGACTCTTTTTCTCCGGACTCAGCCTGGTTTCCAGTTTTCCCAAAACTATTTTCCCGATCCTTTTTTTCAGAACCCAAAGCACCGCCTGATGTATCTCCAAAGCGTCTCTTTTTTGATTCCAGATAATCAGTATAGCCGCCTTCATACTGTGTCAGATTTCCCTCCCGGTCAAATTCAAAAATCCGGTCTGTAAGGTTATCCAGGAAATAACGGTCATGAGAAACCGCTATCACAATTCCGGCAAAAGAATCCAGATAATCCTCCAGGATTGTCAATGTAGGAATATCAATATCATTAGTAATCTCATCCAGAAGCAGTACATTTGGTGCTGCCGCAAGGATTTTCAGAAGATACAGTCTCTTTTTCTCGCCTCCGGAAAGCTTTTCTATGGGTGCATACTGCATGGAAGAATCAAAAAGGAACTGTTCCAGAAGTTTTGATGCACTGATCAGCCCGTCTTTTGTAGGAATATACTCTGCAACATCCTTGATATAATCAATGACCCTCTGACTGGTATTCATCTCCTCAATTTCCTGAGAAAAATATCCCATGCGAATGGTCTCGCCTGTCTCCACATAACCGCTGTCCGGTTCCAGTATCCCTGCAATGATCTTAAGAAGTGTTGATTTCCCACATCCATTCGGCCCGATGATTCCAAGTCTCTGATTTTTCAGTACAATATAATCGAAGTCCCGGATACAGATTTTTTCCCCAAAGCTTTTGGAAATATGGTGCAGCTCAATAGTTTTCTTTCCCATTCGGGTCTCCACAGAATCAATCTCTACACTCTTATCCCTTACTGGGGCTGCTCCGTTTTTTAAAGCCTCCAGTCTTTCCAGTCTGGCTCTCTGCTTGGTGGTCCTTGCCCGGCATCCACGCTTTGCCCATTCCAGCTCCATCCGCAGAACACTCTGCCGTTTTCGCTCTGAGGCCATTTCCATTTCTTCACGTTCTGCCTTCATCTCCAGGAATTTAGAATATTTTGCCTCATAAGTATAGGTTTTTCCGTGACTGATCTCCAGGATTTTATTTGTGACCCGATCCAGGAAATAACGATCATGAGTCACCATGATCACGGCTCCTTTAAACCGGTTCAGATAATCCTCCAGCCATGCTGCCATTTCATTGTCCAGATGGTTAGTAGGCTCATCCAGGATCAGAAGATCTGTGGGATTGATCAGTACTCTTGCCAGGGCTACACGCTTCTTCTGACCTCCGGAAAGATGAGCGATCTCCTCCTCATGGTCTGCAATTCCCAGTTTGTTAAGAACCATGTGGGCATCTGTTTCCGGATTCCAGTCTGCATCTCTCTTTCCTTCGCTTACATAGGAAAGAATCGTTGCCCCCTCGGGAAACTGCGGATGCTGGGAAAGATAAGAAAGGCGAAGTCCATTCTGCCGGATCACCTGTCCCTCATCTGCCTCCTCCAATCCTGCCAGAATCCTTAAAAAAGTAGTTTTTCCTGTGCCATTGATACCTATGATCCCGATTTTGTCTCCCTGGTGGATTCCTACGGAAATATCATCAAAGATCACTTTATCTCCATATACCTTAGTAATATGTTCCATATTTAAAATATTCATCTCAATACTCCTTATACGATCATCTGCACTGCTGCATACTATATATACAGCAGGTTATCTTTGTCAATTTTCGGATGCCATTACAGATTTTTCTGCTTTTGGAAAGCGTCTTATATAATAAATCACAAAAAGAACTGCTGTGATTCCCCAGGATACCGGATAACTGAGCATAATAGTTTCTATCCCCGGAAAAGCAGGAAGAACAGCAAACATCCAGGTGATTCTAAGGATGCAGACTCCTCCACAGGTAAGGATCACCGGAACCAGCACCTTACCGGCTCCCCTGAGAGCTCCGGAAAGTATTCCGATTGCCACATAAAGAAAATAAGACGGCATCAGGAATCTCATCATATAAACTCCAATTTCCACCACTCCATGATCTGTTGTAAAAAGCCGGTATAAAGGTTCCGCAAATACAACCAGCAGTCCGCTGAGCGCAATCGCTGCCGCATATGACATTCCCAGACAGACCAGTACGCTTTTCCTCATGCGTCTTGTTTTTCCCGCTCCATAATTCTGACCGACAAAAGTGGTAATTGAAATAGAAAAAGCGTTTACCACCATCCAGAATACTGCATCTATCTTCCCAAAGGTCCCCCATGCTGCCACATGATCGGTTCCCAGCCGATTGACAAATACCTGGATCACAATATTCGCCACACAATACATAGCCGCCTCAATCCCTGCCGGAACACCAATCCGCAATACAGAGCGAAGTGAATTTCCATGGAAGCGAATCTTTTTGAATTCCAGTTTAAAATATCCCTGTCCCTTTATCAGCATTGCAGCGACGATCACTGCACTGACTCCCTGACAGAATATAGTTGCAATGGCAACACCTTCTACGCCCATGCCGCCAATAACTACAAGCAGAATATCCAGCAGGATATTTAAAAGACAGGCAGTTATCAATACATACAAAGGACGTCTGGAATCTCCCATTGCACGCAGAACAGCCGCTCCCATATTATAAACAAGATTAAAAACCGTTCCGGCAAAATAAATGTGAAGATATATTCGTGATTCATCCATTAATTCTGCCGGAGTGTTCATCATCTGTAAAATCGTATCAGAAGAAAAAAATCCAACAACGCCGATCACAAAACCAGCTATAATAGAGAACGCAGCCGCTGTATGTATAGTACGATTCAGATTTTTTCTGTCCTGAGCTCCATAAAACTGAGATACGATCACAGCCGCACCCGAAGTCAGACCTACAAATACCTCCACAATAAGATTTACAACCTGATTTACAGAACCTCCTACTGCAGCCAGAGCTTCTTTACCCACAAAACGACCGACAACAATCGTGTCGGCCGTATTATATATCTGCTGAAAAAAAGTTCCGAATACAATCGGAAAAAAAAATAATAACAATTGCTTCCAGATCACACCTTCTGTAATCTGATTTTTTTCACCCATTTGCAGACCTCCAAAAAGAAATTCCTCTGCTATGAAGTATAACAGAGGAATTCCTGAAAATCAATTTTTTGTTGTATATCCGGATAATTTCCAAATCCATCGTCACGGCTCGTCTGACATATCCGGCTGCAAGACTTATTTTCAAACATCCATACATAAGGAGGCAGCCGGCTTTGTGGAAAATTCCGTTTTCGTACTGGGAATGGCTTCTCAGATAAGCAGCCATACCAAACACAACAATTACAGCAAAAGAAACAAGCGAAATCTGTTCTATAAGCGTCATGATCACCGACCTCCTTTATTATGATTCCTGTTATTATTTATTCATATATTAACTCTTTTATTTTTAATTATCAATCTTTTCGTTTATTTTTTATTATTTTCTGTTTTATTGTGGAGTATAAAAAAACAGAACCCTTTACAGGATTCTGCTTTTTACGTTTCATTAGTCTTCAACTTTAACGATTTCTTTCTTATTGTAGCTTCCGCAAGCCTTGCATACTCTGTGAGGCATCATCAGGGCACCACACTTGCTGCATTTTACCAGGTTCGGAGCACTCATCTTCCAGTTTGCACGTCTTTTATCACGTCTAGCTTTAGATGTTTTGTTCTTTGGACATATGGACATAGGTTACACCTCCTTAAATTTACTAAATATATCACTGATAGCTGCCATGCGGGGATCCTTCGGCTCCTCTGCACATCCGCAGGGACCGTCGTTGAGGTTTTTCCCACACTGGCTGCAGATGCCTTTGCAGTCTTCTCTGCAGAGTACCTTCAAAGGCCAGCTCATCAGTACCTCAAGATAGACCAACCGGTCCACATCCAGGTCCATTCCTGTGAGATAGTTGCTCTCATCCAGATCATTAACTCTTTCTTCATCTGTAAGCTTCATATCCAGCTTTCGCTCAATATGACACGGTATCTCCACTGCCACCTGCTCAAGACAACGGTCACAGGGCATCCCAACAGTCACCGTAGTGCTGCCTTTAAGCTCAAGGACCTTATTGCCAGTATTGGTAATGGTCAGTTCTACCGGTTTTTTCTCCAGTACAGGGAACTGCCCAAGCTGAAATTTTATTTTTTCAAGTTCCAGCTCTGCGCTGACCTGTATGGTTTTTCCCTCACAGGATGTAACATCTGATAAATGAATCTGCATAATTATCTCCTATTCACACTTAGTCAATTATACATAGGAGGCAACCCTTTGTCAAGGATTTTTCCAACTGTTACAACAATTCTGTTATTTTTTGTCAAAAATGTCAGGACGGCTCATAAGCTCTAAAGGATAATCTCCCAGATGTTCCAGTTTAAATCCGTTCGCTTTATATTTTTCATAATCAAAGGCATTCAGTTCATCACAGGCAAGCTTATGAAATTCATAGAAATTCGGCCAGTATTCATACCCGTCTCCCAGATTATGAGTCAGATATGCATCCGCAATATCACAGCCCATCTGAGGAGCCACATAAAATGCACCCATGGCAAGAACATTTACTCCATTTCCTGTAATGGCACGAAGAGCTGCCGGGACACTTTCTACCACTCCCGAAAATACACCCGGGCATTTGCTTGCTGCAATGTGGATTCCCATTCCGGTTCCG